>UMFP01044402.1_pt1 | contig 145705 bp, 173 predicted proteins | sample 1965031 | NCBI WGS metagenome assembly UMFP01 (sample SAMEA4836048, study PRJEB28245) | human gut metagenome | biome: gut microbiome; material: fecal sample | place: Denmark | collected 2008
TATGAATATGTATTCATATTTTGGGGATTTTTTTTGGGAATAATTTCCTTCATTTTTACACGCCAAGAAAATTTTTTCCTTCATTGACTAACCATTCGATTATTATTCTCACCTTCATTCAATTAAGCTTCTCTTATGAAATTGATAATTATTTTCAACTACAATTTTTTTTCTTTATGTATCAAATATTTTTCTATTCAAATATTTTGATAATCAAAGTGTTTAGTGTCGGATAATACTATTATTATAGGTCATTAGTGGGGGGGGATGTTTCATAATACTTGATAATGATAATCATTCTGCGGTCCCTAGCTACTACATTCAAACACCATTTTTTTTCTCAAACCCCATTATCTCCAATAAATCCTCCCACCTCCACAACACACCAAATATCCCTTTTTCAACCCTTCATATCTCATTAAAAACAATTAATTGTATTAAACGAAAGAATAACAACAGTAATTATATATAGTTCCCAAATATAGGTAAATACAATAAAATAACCTTTTACATATACATAATATTGTATACAATAAAAGATTAAAGTCTCAATAAACACAACAAAAATGATATTAAAGGTAGGGGAGGGGTGGTTTGCATACTTTTTCTAAAGTTGAATAATAATGACCTTCTGTGTGCCATTTTAAGAAGATAAAATCAATAAGTTAAGTATTTGTATTAAGAGTAAATTTGAAGTATATTAGACAGGAAATATAAAAGGGCAAAAAAAAAGGAAAACATTTTCAGTTCTCCTTTGGAATATTTACCAATTATCCTGACTATATCTAATATGATAGAAATGATAATTATCACACATATATATTCTTTCTTTTTTATTACGAGACTTATATCTCCAAGGTTTCCCACATTGAGGGCACATACCATGATTCCATCTTCTTTTCTCAAGTTTACTAAGTATGAGATATAATACTATAAGAAGAATTATCCATACCATAATTACTTGAGGTAGTATATTTGCTAATGTCATTATTTTCTCCCATCTACATTATAATAAATTTCACACCAATGACCATGATTACAGGTATAAACTCTTTCTCCTCTTTTATTTTCATATACATATCTCCAAGGTTCATTATGATAACTACACATACCATTGTTCCATATTTTCTTATCATCATATCTTCTTATTAAAGAGTCTATTATGTTTACAATTATAACTCCAATTAAAGTTCCACCCATTGTACATAATACTGTTTCTATCATTTACATCACTCCTAATCTAAATCTATCCCTAATTCTTTACATCTTGTTCTAACTTCTTCTGTTGACACATACTTGTCTTTGCCTTTAGTATAAAAAACTTCATTTCCTTTAAAAACACATCTCCAATTAAACCCTTCTCCATTTGAGTATTTTATTAAATTATCATAATAATCCTCAAAGCACCAACTATAAAAACGTGGGCAACAAGGTTCTGCAACGCTATAGATTCCTTCAGCCTGCAAAGACATTCTATATGACTCTTGTTGTTCTTTATGTAATTTACATTCTACTAAAAAATCTGAATAAGCCTTTTCTTTACTAATCATTATTTATCTCCTTTAACCATTTATTAACATTATATCACCACTCTAAATCTGACCCATATTTAACTTTAATATAATGACCGTTCTTACAATAGTACACACGCCCTTCTTTACGAGAAGAATATCTATATCTCCAAGGTTTACCACATTCAGGGCATACACCATGATTCCATTTTCTTTCTTCAAGTTTTAAAAAAATTATACTTACAATTATATATAGAATTATAAGTCCTATTATATAATAAGGTACTAAAGCATCCATTATTCTTTCTCCTTAATATATTTCACATCAATTTCATACATCATATTATTACTCTAATTCTGTAAAAATATCTATATTAAATAACCCTGAAGGACATACATACTTAAAAATATGTTCCTTATCACAGACTGTTTTATCTATAAGCAAACCATTTTTAGGCACTATGGCAGCACTACCACCATTAACAAATTCACCGTAAAGGCAATATCCTCTATGAGCATATGCCTCAACTTCTTTTAAATTAATATCTATTATACTTTCCCATTCTCCAAATAAATTTTCGAAAGTATCACTATAACAAAACGCTCGTTTAAATGTATATCTCTTTTTCATATCATCACTCCTTTAAACTATTGAATATTATTTATTGCATCTATAAACTAATCGTTTATATCTACTTCATATTTATACATAGCATCATATAATTTTTTAGGTATTTTATCCTTATAGTAGTCTGCTACTTCTTTGATGTAGTTTTCTTTGAATTGTTTATAAACTTCAAATGCTTCTTGTGGTATGTTGTATAATCCTAAATTTTTTCTCTCTCTTTTATTATTTTCAAAATTATAAAATAAACATTGTGCTTGAAATTTTTTAGCATGTTTATTATAATATACACCAATAGGCAATTCACCTCTACATTTATCACTTTTAATAAATAAAGTATTTATTCTTTCTGGAACAAATACACAATTATCCGATGAATATATCTTATTGCCTTTATTTAAAATATCTTTATCCAAATGCATTCTTTGTCCTTCAACTTCATAGAAATTATCATCATGCCACTTAGCAAAATTTTGGAAATTTAACCATTCCTCAGCAACTTCACAGTCTTTATATGTAGGATATTTTTCATGAAAATTTTCATCATAACATCTATTCAACATATGAAACCAAGTTTTATAAGACTTAGTTAATTTTCCATTTTCAATCGCCTTATATTTTCCTTCACTTAAATAGCCTGTACCACAATACCTCTTTTCATATGGACATTTAATTTTCCCATTTTTAAACTGACAATATGCTACACCTTTAGCAGTCCAATTATATTTTGGAAAATATACATCCATATCTTTATTCATTCTATATCCAACTACTACCATTTCACTTCCAAAGTTATTTATATTTATTTCTCCAGTTCTATCTATTGTTTTTCTACTCATATTATCACCCTTTCATCATATTATTGAATATTCTATGCTTCTTGTACAATTATCATTTTTAATATATTCTTTTCTTATTAAATTATTGGCTTCTAAAAAGTTGGTTATTTTCGTTATCTTATTCAAATTCGTACTACTACTTGAAGCCAAACCTATATTATAGCATATGTAATCTCTAGTAACTATCTTGCTTTCGTCTTTGCATATCATCTTTAATAATAGATAAGTCTTTATAGTTGCAGAATCTCTGCTTCCTAACAGTATTTTAATAATGTTGTCATCTATTAATATATATCCTTTATTGTTTTTATTACTATAAGAAACAGTATATGTATTTTCTTTTTTTATTTTTTTTATCTTGATTAAATCTTTGTGTTTATCTGACATCTTTATTAAAGATTTATATGTGCTTGACCACGATTTATGACTTGTCTTTTCTATATCTTCTTTTTTGTTCCTTATAGTTTTGCTATCTATCGTTATATTCCTTTTCTTTAAGTTATTCTCTCCAAAATAAGATGCCACTATTAACGCATGGTAGTCGCAGCTTTTATCTCTAAGTAATTCCTTTTTAATCGCTATTGGCAAATTTTTCATGATATAATCCCTTTCTTTTAATCTTCTCTTATGTTAACTATTTCAAAACAAAACATAAGATTAGAAACCTCATTATTTAATATTTTAAGAATGTTTCCATCTGGAATTTTACATTCATAGCTTTGTACTTTGTGTAGCTGATCTCCTTTTTCTGAAATAAGATGATAGTCTATTTTTATTAAAAAAGTATAATCACCCACACAAAGACGAAGCAGTTTTAAAAGTCTCTCATATTGTTTATTTGTTAATACTTCATTATCAATCTTTAAATAAAGTTTTTTACCTTTTTTTATAACATCATATCCATTTATATTTCCAAAATTAATTCCGTCAATTATCATACTAAAGCTTTTACAGGTGTAATATATATTTTCCAAGATACCATTCCTTTCTTAACGTTTATCAAATAAATCTTTTACGTCTTCTTTAGACACATTTTCATAAGAAACATATTTAAGTTCTGTATCTTTTGATTTCTCTAACGCCTCAATCAATCTCTTTATTTTATCCTTATCGTCTATAAATTCAATGCCGTTGCCATTTAAAACATGTAAGCCGTCTAAATTATCTTCTTCATAATCTCCGTTGTCTATGGTTTCTATCTTTAAAACTATGTATTTATCATTGTCATAAAATGCATACAAAGAACTATTCTTTTTAATCATATTGTCTATGTTTGTCTTTAATATGTCATTTTGTTGCAATTCTCTGTATAAATCATCATACCCTTGTATATAAAGTACTTTCATAATTACACCTCATTAGATTGCTCTACTAGCATTACTTTATGTTCCTCACCGTTCCATTTTACTGTCTCTAATTTTTCATACCAAGCGTCTGTTATATTTGCTTTTCTTAGCTCTCCACTGCCGTCATCAAATTTAAGGTTTTCTAAAAGATAATTCATAAACTCACCTGCTGTTTCATCTGTCTCTGCCTTAAAGAAGTCTGCATATTTTGTTTTATCCTGTTCGCTTGTTACTATAACATAATGATATAAATATTTTTCCATTTAATCCTCCCAGTTAACTTTTATTTTAAACTCATTTGGTTGTAAATTTTCATCTACTCTTACAGGTATACCTTCAAATGTCTTTATATAACCATTTACAACTTTATTATAATCTTCAATATCATCTAAATTTAAATCGTCTGCAAAGAAGTTTTTATTATCTTCTTTACTTATAAATATTTCTATAGAAGTCCCAAGACTACTGTGTGTTTTTAAAATATCCTCAGCGTCTACTAAAGCTCTAAAAATATTAACCATTTTATTCATTCTCTTTTTCTCCTTTTGGTATTACATGATATTCATCAAATAAGAAATCAATTAAACAACCTATATATGTCTCTAAAGGACATATTCTACTACATTTTTTATTTTCACAATATGTGGCAAATCTTTTATTAAACACTTCTTCAGTTGTAAAATTCTTAATCTCTTTAATGTTTATTTTATCCCCATCTTGTTCAAATGTACATAAAACTTTTTCATTCATTTGCATCACCTATCTTAAATAATTATTTATAGACTCACATGAATCGCAAGTCACTGTAGCCGCATATATATCTTTATCAAAAAGTCTTTTTAATACACATTCTAAATCATCTATAAGTAATTTATCAAAATTACTTAATCCTCTAAGTTTTTCTTTAGAATTAATTGAACTAAAAGAAATTGGATCAGGAATATCTAATTTCATTTCTTTAGCTGTATTTTTAATCATTTTTCTTTGTGCTTCGCTACAACAAATTATAGGATATTTAAGTTCAGCAGATTTTTTAATAAGATATATTGTTTTCCCTCTACCTCTATTCATTTGTATTATTTCCATTACATCTACTCCTTTTTATAAATTCTACATCGTAAACTTCCCAACCCAATAACACATCAAGAAAATACATTAATAGGGATTGACTTGGCTCTATATAATGGTCAAATCTATAAGTAACTTTAGTCTTCTCTAACCATATAAGTTTACCATTTACTACTCTAGGTAAAATATTATTACGAGTACGAATTTTGATATCCCCTCTCTGGGGAGTGTTCATTTTAAATTTCATGCATTAATTCCTTTCTTAAATCTTTTATTATTCTACATTCTTTCATAGCTAATGTACTTCTCTTTATTCCTAAAGAATCTGCTAACTGTTGTTGTGTACATCTTTCGTATCCATTTAGTCCATATCTTCTTTCTATAAGAAGTTTATTGTCTTCTGATAGCGTATTTAATATTTTATTAACCAATTCTTTGGTTTCGCTTATTCTTATATTTTTATCAAAATCAACTTCTTCTTTAAGAAAGCCTTCAAAAGAATTGTCGTTTTCTTCGTTCTTTGAAATTTCTGCATTAAAAGAAACCGTTTTTATATTTCTTTTTTCTCTGTTAAAAGCATTAATTAATTCATTTTCTATACTTCTGTAGAAATAAGAGATTGGTTTTTTATCTTTAGAAATCGGAATCTTATTTATCCCTTCCATAAGTCCCAACATTCCTGTCGCCATTAAATCCTCTTTAGAATAGTTGTTTATATAAAAATTACTAGATATACTTGCCACTAGGGGAGTGAAATTGGCAACTATAGTCTCATAATCTTTATTTATTAAACAAGCATCTATTTCTTTCTTGGATAAATATTTTCTCAACGAACCACCTCTCTTTAAAGTTCTTATATTATAATTATAACCATTTTTAGATTTTTTATTCATTTTTTTGTAATATTTAGCTAATAATGTCAAAATTTTTTTAACTCCATTAAACACTATTTATTCAAGCCCAAAGTCAAATAAAGACCCTTGTTTTTGACTTTTCAAAATTCCAAATAAAGACCTCTTAGAAGAGAAAATAAAGACCCCTAGAAGAGAAAATACTGGTTCAGTAATGTATATATATTATATATTTAATATTAAATAATAATATATAAATATATTATTATTTTTGCGAAGCTATCGCTCCGGTATATCTTTTTCTTGGTATTTTTTCTTTTAATTTAACCCTTATAGTTTAAACGAGATTAATTCTTAACTTGTCGCATAGCATACGCAAACACTATTTTTAAAATCTTTATTTTTTTTCTTTTTTTTTGAATAAAGAGTAAAATCCATGGTATATTAAGAGTATAAGAACAACTGAAAGAATCAATTATTTAATATCTTAGAGTGTCTTCTTATAGAGCAAACAGTGTCAATTATTTTTCCGTTATATTTGGTACATAGACGAAAATAAAAAAATATTTTTAAAAAAAAGTGAATATATTTTTTAAAACTGGATATAATATTATTAGGGAGTAAAAAAAACTTAATATCTGAGTTGACAACATTCTGATAATTACAATCAGAAAGTAGGAAAGATATTGTTAGCAAATTACACGTTTAAAGGGAAGATAGATGGCAAGTCTATTAAAGACTATCAAAACAAAATAGATTTAAGTGTTAAAACAAGCCAAGAGATAATCGACCAAGTGAATAAAATTTTAAATATAGAAGAGATTAATGGGGTTCAGTTTAATGGTGATTTATTTTGGCAAGTTATTTGGGACGAAGGAGTTTGTAAAACAGATATAAATACAAACGAATTATGTTGGAGTAATACAGAAGTATGCAAAACACTAGAGATATTAGCATCGTACATACTTATGAAAGACGATAAAGAAAAAAGAAAAGAATGTAAAATGTATGATGATTACAAATTAACAAAAAGAGCAGAAAAAGATAGGGAAAAGGTTTGTCAGATTGGAGTTAACGAAGATGATGAGGTTGTAGTTCTTAAAGATGTAAAAAATTATAAAAAATACAAGAAAACTACTGTTAATAAATCTGACATTAAAGAATATTCCGAACTTAAATGTTATGATGACTATAAGGAATATATGAAAACCTTATTTCATGGCGAAAACGCCAAAGAGAATAGACTTGAATTGATAGAAAGACTAAAGAATAAGGGTTATGACATTTCTAATGGTAAACTTTATAAATTTGTTAAAACAACGCTTCCAAGTATATCAGAAGATATGTTAAGTGTTAAGTTAAGTAAAACACAACCAATTAAATGGAAACAACCACTTAGAGACAGTCATCAATCATTTAATTTTGAAATGTTGGATATGTTTGACCCTCAACAAGTTAAATATGCTTTAGTAACTGATAAAAATTTAGAGTTTTCTACTAGAAATGAGTTTTGTATAACTCTTGACGAAATTATTAAAAAAACACACCTTACTAAAAATCAAAAGATAATATTAAGCAAGTGGAGAAAAGATTGGCAAGTAGTTAAAATAGCAGAATATATGCAAGTAGATGTTGCTTATGTATCTAGGGAAATTGACACAATAGCTAAAAAAATAAGTAATGCCTACATAGACGAATATGAAGAACAATATTATTATATGAATTTAGTTAAGGGAACTTATAAGAAATGCTCTTGTTGTGGAGAGAATAAGTTGGTAAAGCATTTTAATAAACATTCTGTAAAGAATGGAGAAATAATATATATGAGTATTTGCTCGGATTGTAGAAAAAAACACCGAGAAAAAAAGAAAGGAAGAGGAAAAGATGAAAAAGAAAGATTTAATAAAAAGAGTAGCAGATAAATGTGATTATTCTCAAAGACAAGTAGAAGAAATGTATGACGTTCTTAAAGATGTTGTAGAGGACGCTATAGCAGATGGTGAAGAATTTAAATTATTAGGCTTTATAAAAATAGGAACTAAAAAATTAAGTCCTAGAAAAGGTAAAATGACTAATAGATTTGGCGAAGTTGTAGAATGGGAAAGAACAGAAGAAATTACTGTTCCAACTGTAGGATTAACTAAATATATAACTAAACGTTTTAAAGAGTAATATAGAACTTTAAAAAGTGGATAATATGAGCTTATAGACACACACAGCTAATTTTACATATAACAAGCTACTTTTGGTAAGAGTTAAGTTACTTGTGTCTAGTAATTTTTCATATTATCCTCCAATTTTATTATACTTAGGCGATTACCGCAATTATTTTATAAAGGAAATTAAAAACAAATTTTTATAACTAGATTAATACATCGCCTAGCGAATATGGATATATAGTTTAATAGGCAAAATACTTACCGGAAAAGAGTTATAGGTTCGAGTCCTATTATATCCTCATGATATAACCCCCTTTCAATTATATTATTATACTTAAAGACACATACAGCAATTTTAAATACTTTATTTTACAAGAAAAATAAAACAATTTATATTAACTTAAATAGAATTTTCATAAATACCTCCTTTGATTTAATGATATATAAGAATGTGTCTTGTAATACCTCCTATAGGACTACTGAACGGGAAGTAGTCCTAATATGACAAGGTGGAGTAATGGGAACTCGTTAGATTAATTCTAAAGATGTAGGTTCAAATCCTTCCCTTGTGAATATTTAACATTTTACCTTCTTTCTGCCCCTCTTTTGAGGGGTTTGCATGGAGAGGTGTCCGAGTGGCTTATGGTTCATCTTTGCTAAAGATGCGATGTCGTAAAAAGCATCCGTGGGTTCGAATCCCACTCTCTCCTTTAATTTATAAAAGATATTAACAGCATAATTAAAACAGTATCTTGAGAGGTGATAATATGAATAAAACGTTACTTAAAGAATTAAAAAAAGCAACTAATTATACATGTACAGAAAATGGTGGTTTAACACATAAAAGCACTTTAAATAAATGTTATGATTTATTTGCTTTTGGTGGAGCGTCAAGAGGGAAAAGCGAAGAAGACATATTAGATATGTTTTATGATGCTTTAAGAGAAGACAAACTGTTAGCAATGAAATTATTGTTTTACATTAGAGATGTAAGAGGTGGGTTAGGAGAGAGAAGAACTTTTAGAATTATTCTTAAATCTTTAGCGAATTCTCACCCTTATTTAATTGAAAAAAATATAGATTTAATCTCCTTTTATGGTAGATATGATGATTTATTAGTATTGTTTGATACTAAGTGTGAAGATAAGATGATTGACTTAATAGCTAAAACATTAATAGATGATTGTAGAACTAATCAGCCAACATTATTAGCTAAATGGTTACCTAGTGAAAATGCTAGTTCTAGTGATTCTAGGAGACTTGCTAGAAAGTTAGCTAAAAAGCTTTCTCTTACTAATAGAGAGTATCGAAAGACATTATCTAGTATTAGAAATAAAATAAAAATTGTTGAAAATCTATTAAGCGAAAAAAAATATAATGAAATAGAATTTGATAAATTACCTAGTAAAGCAGGATTAAAATATAGAGATGCCTTTTTAAGACATGAGGAACTATGTACTAGATATGTAGAGTTTATTGATAATAAAAATAGCAAAATAAATGCTAAAACTTTATATCCATATGACATAGTGAGAAATGTTTGGAAATGTGGTTATTTCTATGATAGTTCTAAAAGAAGAGTTCTTGATAAATATTGGAAAGCTTTACCTGATTATTTTGAAGGTAAGCCTTGTAGTATATTGCCAGTAGTAGATAATTCAGGGTCAATGACTTGGAATGAAAATGGTGGTGTAATTCCAATAGATGTAGCAGTTTCTTTAGGAATATATTGTGCAGAGAGAAATGTTGGAGACTTTCATAATCACTATATTAGCTTTAGTAGGACTCCTAAATTAGCGGAAATAAAAGGTAACGATATAGTTGGAAAGGCTTATAGTGCAGTAAAAAATATTCTTTATGAGGAAACTAATATAGAAGCGGTATTTGATTTAATATTGAATACTTTAAAGAAAAATAATTTATCAGAAGAATACTTGCCTAAACATATTGTTATAATTTCTGATATGGAATTTGATGAAGGAACTAACTGCAATGATAGTGAAACATTAATGGAACGTATTAGAAAACAATGGAAAAAAGAAGGATATACAATGCCAAGCTTAGTTTATTGGAATGTATGTTCTAGAAGAAATAATATATCAGATTTAGGTGCAGATAATATTACTTATGTAAGTGGTTGCACTCCAATGATATTTAAGAGTGTTATGAGTGGTAAAAATGGTATGGATTTAATGTTAGATATATTAAATAGTGATAGATATTCAAGTATAAGAGTATAGAAAGGAGATATAATATGAAAAAAGTGTTACAATTAGATTTTAAAAATGCAAGTATAGAGGAAGGCTCAAATGGAAAACAGGTTGTTGAATACGATAAAGAATTGTTACCTTTGTATACAAGAAGTTTAGATAAAGTGTTGGAAGATATAGAAGAAGAACAAGAGTTGCAACTTAAATTAAATATAAAACTTCCTCTTTCTCAATTTAGATTGCTCACTGATTTCCTAGTAGATTGTTCAGATTTAAACTTATTCGATTTGCAAATAAAATCAGTAGAACAAGATGACTAATATGGAAAAGTATAATACGAAACAAAAAGAACAGATGATTAAATTGTCCCTACAAAAATTAAGTGGGGACGATGAAGTAGATTGGGAAGATATAATAGATAGTCTAGGAATAAGTTTACATAAAGATACTTTAAGACGATGGGCAAGAGGAATGCAGATTTATGATGAATATCTTAAAGAAACAAAACACAAGTCTGTAAGAGACGATTCAGAAAAAACGATAAAAAAAATATTAGAATTAAAACAACAAAGAATTTTATTATCTGATGAAAAGAGATATGTAAATGAGAGACTTAGAGAACTAACAAGAGTAGAAGATTTCTATAAGAAATTAGAAGATAAAATATCAAGCAGCGACCCTGTTCAATTAAGGGAGATTGAGTTTAGCGATAAATCGAATGAAGCAGTATTAATGTTGTCTGATTGGCATTATGGAATAGAAGTTGACAACAAAGTTAATAAATTTAATTCAGAGATAGCAAACAGTAGAGTTTCTGAATTAGCAGGTAAAGTTATAAAACATTGTAAGATAAATGACGTAAGTAAATTAAATATATTCTGTTTAGGAGATTTAATATCTTCTGAAATTCACACCATTATTAAAATGGAAAATAGAGAAGATTTATCTACTCAAATATATGAGGTAAGTGAACTTCTTTCAAAATTTATAGAGACAGTATCGAAAGTTGTTCCAATAGAGGTTACATTTACTTTTGGAAATCATGAAAGAACGGGATTAAAAGACTTATCTAAAGATAGCGATAATTTTACAATTCTTATAGAAAAATATGTTATGCTTCTTTTAAGAGATAATGAGAATGTTATTATCAATAGTAGTGAAACAAATTCAGATATTATATATAAAAACATTATGGGAAATGACTTTGTCGGAGTTCATGGACACCAAGAAAAAAGAAAAGGTGTTGCTCCTGATTTAAGTGCAATCCTGAGTGGTAGAAATGTCGATTATGTATGCATGGGGCATTTACATTCTCAATGTAATTATATTGATAATACATCAGAAGTTTTTATAAATGGAAGTTTATGTGGCACAGATGCCTATGCTTATGGGAAGAGATTGTTTTCTCCCCCTAGTCAAAAGTTATTGATAGTTAATGACGAAGGTGTTGAATGTATCTACAATATTAAAGTTTAGTGAGGATTACGATATGGCAAATAAGAATGAAGAATTAAGTAGAGAAATATATATAAGCGGTGAAATAAATAACGAAATGGCAGCAGAGATAATTGCTCATTTAAAAAAGATAAATGATGAAGATTTAGATGTTTATGAGAAAAATCAAACTTTAAATGAAAAAAATCAATTACCTTATAAGCCTATAAGTCTTACAATAAATTCTCCGGGAGGAAGTGTAATGGACGGTTGTGCGATAATGAACACTTTAGAATCTTGTATTGCTCCTGTTCATACTCATGGTATAGGAGAAGTGTCTAGTATGGCAGTTCATATTTATGCTTGTGGAGAAGTTAGGACAGCAGGAGATTTAGTTACATTTGGGCTACATGGAACTGGTGGCGGTACTTGTGGTTATACTAAAGAAATGATAAGTTCATTGACTCATTGGAAGAAATTAGAGAAAAAGTTAAATGATAGACTTTTAGAAGACACAAAATTAACACAAGAAGATTTAGATGCTTGTGAAACTTGTTTAACGTTTTATGATTATGACGAAGCCTTGGAAAAAGGTTTGATAAATACAGATTTGTATGATGATGAATTTCTTAAAGAAATAATAGACGGATTAAATGTGTCTGACAAAAAAGAAGAAACAAAAGAAACAAAAGTAACAAAAACAGAGGTAAAAGAAGATTAATTCTTTTTACATAAAAATGCGAGTTCATATCATTTCATTTTGATTAGAATAAAGGTTAATAGAATCCATGTTTATTGGCGGAACGTGGGTTCTCTTTAGTCTTTATTTAGACTAACATATATCTCCCTTGTTAGTGGTATGGTTGCTATTCCTCGTAGCCATACCCATTAATAAGGAAATAAAATCATATATTGATAATCTATTATTATCAAACCATTTAATAACTACCCTTCGGGGTAGTTATTTTTTTTTATAACAAGAGAGGTGATAAAGTGAAAAAGGAAAAATCGCAAAAATTAGCTAAGAGAGTATGCCCTTATTGTGGAGAAGAAAAATTTGTATCTAGGGATTTCTATGGCTCAGAAAGCCTTATGTATTCTAATGAAAAAAGACACCTTATTTGTAAAAACTGTATGAATATTAGATATAATTTCTTTTTAGCTAAATGTGACGGAGACGAATTATTAGCTTTAAGAAGAACTTGTGATAACTTAGACATTGTATTTGATGAAGGAATAGTTAATAGAGTTGAAGGTCAAGACGGCTCTTTGTTCTTGAATTATATGAAAACAATAAATACTAATTCTATCCTTAGAAGTTTAAGTTCATTAGATAGCCCTATGTTTAATGAAATGCATTCAAAGCCTAATATAGAGGATTTGGTTGTTAATAATGATATAGTTATGAAATGGGGAGATGGATTTACTAAAAGAGAATACCAACAGTTAGAATATATTTATTCTGAATATATGGAAGAGTATAAACCTAAAGACTTGTCAACTAAAAAGATACTTAAAGATTTAAGTATGACAGAGCTTCTTAGGGAAAGAGCTAGATTAAAAGGTGATGACAAAACATACGATATGTATACAAAACTGCTTTCTAAAAGTAGAGCAGATGCAAATATACAACCTAATCAAAATAAAGACGAAGATGATGAAAAATATATATTTGGTATGATGATGAAGATATATGAATTAAAGAAGCCAGTAGTTAAGAGACTTAAAGAATATCAAGATGTTGATTGGATTGAAAGATATATAATGAGGTTTCTATTTAAGCCATTAGCAGTAGCTTTAGGATTTGGTTCAGCTAATTATTCTTTAGAAGAAGGAGATGCAGGAATACAATTAGATGAAAAAATTGAGAGAGCTATACAAGCCGTTAAAGAGGAAGAAGAAGAGGAAAAGGCGAAGAGGAAGAATGGTGATAGCTAATGGAAGAAAAGAAATATATGGAAACCGAGTATGAGGATAGAGGTAATTTAACAGGAGACTCCAAAGAAGATTTACTTATAGGAATAGGTGAATATTGGGGTTGTTTTTATTTAGCTAATCCTCATAGATTTGCTATGGATTATTTGAAGTATAAGTTACATATATTTCAACAGATATTACTGTATTTTATGATGAAAAGTGACCAGTTCGTATTTATTGCATCGAGAGGTCTGGGCAAGTCATTTCTTACCGCAGTATTCTGTACAGTTATATGTATATTAAAACCCGGAACCAAAGTTATAGTCTGTGCTAAACAAAAGAAACAAGCAGAGAAAGTACTGACCGAGAAGATACTCGGTATATTATATCCCCAATCATATGCTTTAAGGAAAGAAATAGATTACAAAGGAATTAAGTGCAACTCTAATCAGGTATTGATACCATTTAAAAACGGTTCTTCTATAGAAGTGCTTGCCAGTTCAGAGAACTCAAGGGGTGCAAGATGTAATGTTTTGGTAATGGACGAGTTCCGTATGATAAATGAAACAATAGTTAGAAGTGTTTTATCTCCATTTGGGGCAGTCCCAAGACAAGCCGGATATTTAACTAATCCTAGATATTCTTTTTATCGTGAAGAAAACAAAGAGCTATATTTAAGTTCCGCATGGTATGACAAAATGTCGTAAAATACGACAAAATGAATGCCTAGTCATAAGTAAAATATGGGTGCTTATGACCGTAATCGAGCAATATCGGTGAAGGCTAAGTTAAGAGGTGATAATATGTACACTATAGAAAAAGTAAAAGAATACATAGAGTCTAATTCAAATTGTAAATTATTATCAAAAGAATACATTAATTGTAGTACAAAATTAAAAATTCAATGTGAATGTGGAGAAATATATTTTCAACCATTTTCTCATATAAAACAACAAAAGAAAATACAATGTCCAAAATGTAGTAAGAAAGCAAATGACAGAAAGATGTTTTCTTCAAAAGAAGATGTTTTAAAAAGAATTAAAGATATAATTAAAAACGATTATTCTTTAATTGAGTTTAATTATATAGGTATAAAAAATACAAAAATAAAATTAAAATGTAATAAGTGTGATTTTATATTTGAAAGAAATTTAAAAGTCTTTTTAAGAAGAGGGGCAACTTGTCCTCATTGTGAATCTACTAATAAAACTTGGACTAAGAAAGATGTTCAAAACTTAATAAATAAATATTCTAATGAATTTAACGTTATTGAATATAAAAATCAAAGAGAAATACTTGTAGAGCATAATGTGTGCGGTTATAGATTTAATAAATTTTTACATAATATAACCCAGAATAACGTAATAAAATGTCCTAAATGTGATTTAAATAAAAGTATGGGAGAAGAAAAAATAAAAACATGGTTGGATAATAATTCTATAAGATATGAAAGGCAAAAAAGATTTAAAAACTGTAGAAATATTAAATCTCTTCCTTTTGATTTTTATTTGCCTGAAAGGGATATTTTAATTGAGTTCGATGGAATACAACATTATGAAGTTGTTGAGCATTTTGGAGGGAAAGAAAAATTTAAAACAAGAAAAGAAAATGATAATATTAAAAATAAATTTTGTATTGATAATAATATTGATTTGATTAGAATAAAGTATTCAGATATAAATAATATAGAAAAAATATTGACTAAACTTTTAATAAGTTAATACCGAGATAATTAATGAGATTAAAAAATCATTAGCATCGTAGAGCGTAAAGGTTGAACCTGTTTGTAGGATAATTACCTACCACAGAATATAAGACCTTCAAGAGTGTTCGATACTCGCCATATAAATTTAAGAGAGTAAAAATGTACGCCAATCTGGGTATGAAGCGACATACCGATGAAAATGAGGGAAACCTCCAGAGTGTGAGATAAAAAGCTCACAGATAATAACAAATGATTCAGACCATTGGAGTTACTCTAAGTGGAAAACAACAGTTAAAGATATGCTCACTAAATTTGATTCCTTTGCTTGTAATATTCCTTTTACCTGTTCTTTAGAGCATGGATTAAATACTAAAAAGAAAATGGAAAGAGAAATGGATGCAGAAGGTATGAACTATGCATCTTTTTTAATGGAATACTGTGCAGTGTTCTTCAATGAAGCAGATGACGCTTTCTTTAAATCTTCTATTATAAATCCTTGTAGAGATACACTCGATGTATTTTATCCTCCTACAGCGGAAGAATGGATAGCAGAGAGAAAAAAGAAGAAATCCGAACAATCATGGTATATGCCTAGAGTTAACGGTGAGATAAGAATTATGGCTTGTGATATCGCCTTAGCTAAAGGTGTGGCAAACGATAACTCCAGTTTCTTATTAATGAGAATGATACCTGATAGAGGTAAGTTTAAACGCCATGTTGTATATATGGAAGCACACAATGGTATGGCAGCTAAACAACAGGCTATAAGAATAAAACAATTATTCTATGATTTCGGGGCAGATAAACTTATTATAGATACAACTGGTGTTGGAGAAGCAGTTTGGGAATTTGTCAGAGAAAGTAACTATGATGAAGAGAGGGGAGTCAGATATGATGGATTTACTTGTTTTAATGAAGATAATAGAGTCGATGATTTATCTAAAAGAACTGGCTTGCCTTTTGTTTATTCAATGCAACCTAACAGCGAAGTTAACAGTAGAATAGCAGTAAGTGTAAGAAAATTATTAGCAGATAAAGATTTAATACTTCCTATGAATGATAGAGAGGCAAAAATATTAGTAACTGAAAAAGTAGCTAGTTTAGATTTAGATTTAGAAGAGGCGGCTTATAGAGAAGCTAGATACCTTGCTCCGTTTGTTCAAACAACTATTATGGTTAATGAAATGATAAGTTTGAACCATGAAAGTAAAGAAGGGAAAATAAAACTTTTTGAAAGAGGGGCAAATAGAAAAGATAGATATTCTTCATTAGGATATGCCGTATTCTTGAGTAATTTAATCGCACAAGAAGAAGGCTTTGGTGATGACGATGATGATATCTTATTTTTTGTATAACGAGGTGGTTATTATGCAGAATAAGAAAAGAATAATTTATGAAATATATTTTCCAGCATTCTGTAGGGACTTTCAAGATTTAACAAATAAAATACCATACTTTGTAGAATTAGGAGTTACCACTTTATGGTTAACTCCTATATTCCCAAGTCCAACAGAGCATGGATATGACATTATCAATCATTTTGACATTAAAAAAGAATATGGTAGTTTTAGAGATTTTGATAATTTTATTGAGAAAGCACATGAGAATGGGTTAGAAGTTTTATTAGACTTAGTATTATGTCACACAAGTTCAGAACATTTAATGTTTAAAGAATCTATTCAAGGTAAAAACGATTGTTACTTTTGGAGCAACTATAAATTAGATGACGCTTGGAAAATTTGTAATGAGAATAAACAGTATTATTTAGCCAAATGGTACTACACAATGCCTCAACTGAATAATCAATCAGCACAAGTCAGAACTTTAATAAAGGTATTAATAAAGTTTTGGTTGGTAGAGCATAAGGTAGACGGATTTAGACTTGATGCAATTAAATATGCTAGTGGTGACCCAATAGAGTTTTGGAAGTGGTTTTGCGATGAGGTATACAAAATAAAACCTGATGCTTATTTAGTTGGTGAATGTTGGGAAGAATTTGAAATAAGTAATAAATATGCTATAGAAACAGGAATGAAAACATTCAATTTTGAACAAGCTGGTTGGATGAAAAATAAAATATTACACAATAGTAGGTATGAAGTTAGAAATGATATAAATAATGCAGTTATTTTCCTAGACAATCATGATATGACTAGAATATCTGTTGATTGTAGTTTTAACGTAGATAAAATTAAAAATTTACTAAAATTAATGTTTATGTTTAATCACAACGATATATGTATATATTATGGAACTGAAATTGGAATGGGCGTTCCTAATGGCTATGTGCATTGTGGAGGTCATGGAGATTTTCACTCAAGAACAAAAATGAACTGGCATGAAGTAGAAAGACAGAGAAGAGACCCAAATAGTATATTTAATTATATCAAAAAGTTAATACATGAATATAAAAGTAAGGAGGAGCTGATGATTTAGATAATTTACAAGTATTAACATGGTTTGAAAATAGATGTAAAAAATAATATGGCGTAGAAAGAAAGATTAAATTCAATGTAAGGAGTTGATATATTTGAGCGAAGATGTAAAAAAAGAAAATATTGATTCTTATGATGCTTATGATTTTTCCGAAGACCTGTTGTACAGTTTAAAAACTTATAATTCACAAATTTCAACAATAAGAGACAATAGTGTAAGAGTTAAAAATAATATAAGAAAAATATTAAGTAATCAAACAAATAATCAATATACAGAAACAGAACTTCAAAAAATAGGAGATATGCTTACTAAAAAGAACGGTCAGTTAAAGGAATTAATTACCTATAAATCTAATTTACTTACTTATGACCACTATATAATGCCATTAGATGTTAGTAAGTATAAAACAGAAGAAAGTATAAAAGAAGCTAGAAGAAAAGCTTCAAAACAAGTAGAAAAATATAACCTAAAATATAACTGCAAATGGATTGCACAGGATATTATAGAATATGGGGAAATTTATTTGGCTTTAGTTAAGGGTAAGAATAATTATTTATTTTTTAAATTCCCTAGAGAAATGTGTATGATAACTCAAAAGACTGGTAATATGGTCTCTAAATTTGCTATAAATTTAGGATATTTAAATTCTACTAATTATTATACGTTCCCACAAGACATACAAAATTTATATTGGGATTATCAAGAGGGTAGATTGGATAAAAGAAGAATTATAAAAAATTCATGGTATCAAATGACAGAAGTTACTTATATGGCTTTTACATTAGATGAATGGCAAGAAAAAGGCACTCCGTATTATTCTTATTTATTTGATAGTTTGGCGTCACTAGAAGAATTATCAGATTTAGTTAATTTAAATGCTTATATAGATAGTTTTAGATTATTACATCAAAAACCTGAGCTTGACGATAGAGGTCAGTTAAAAATGGAAAGAAAGAAAATATTAAACTACCATAATTCATTAAAGAGTTTAGTCCCTTATGGTTATTGTACTTTAACTTCTCCTTTAGATTTAAAATTAATATCTAGTGATGGAAATAGTTCTAGTATACTTGATGCTAAAGAAAAGACAAAAACAACTATATATGATTCTAGTGGTGTAAATGACAACTTATTCAATGGTAATACAACCAATACAGAAGCAGTAAGTATAGGATTTACAATAGATACTTTAATGCCTTTAAGAATACAAAAAGAGATAGAAAACTGGGTTAATGACCATATGAGAAGCGTTAGAGCTACTTCAAATTGGTTCTTAGAATTTATACCTACTAATGAATATAATCAAGGATTAGAAGCAGAAAGACAAAGAAACGCTTTAACTGTTTATTCTCCTAAATGGAAATATTTAGGTACTATAGGATTAACTCCTTTAAGAGCGTTAAGCACTATCGAATCAGAAGAATTAGAAGATATAGCATCTAAAATGTTGCCATTATCAACTGCATATACTCAAGTTGGTAATGAAGTGGGTGGCAGACCTAGTAAGGCAGAAACAGGAGAATCTAATGCTAAAAATAGTAGTACAAATCCAAATGAATAAAGGTGATATAAATGAGTGATTTTAAATTAACTCCCTGTTCTTTAGGGGAGATAAAAGATGATATACCATATAAAATCCCTTCCAATATAAAACTATTAGGAGCAGAATCATTTTGGGATAAAGGAATTTATGGTAAAGGTATAACTGTAGCTATATTAGATACAGGTGTAGATTCAGGGCATGTGTGTTTAAAAGATAGAATAATTGGCGGTAAAAACTTTACAAGTGAAGGTAAAGAAGATGATTTTACTGATTGGAATGGTCATGGAACTCATGTAGCAGGTATTATAGCAGGTAATAGAGCTGAAAAAGGAATTACTGGAGTTGCACCTGAATGTAATTTATTAATAGTAAAAGTTTTAGATAGAGTTGGTGACGGGGCATTTCCTAGTATAGTAAAAGGACTAGAATATGCCATTGAACAAAATGTAGATATTATAAACATGTCTTTAGGTGGTAAAGCAAATGACGATTCTTTACACGATACTATTAAAAAGGCAGTAGACAAAGGTATATGTATTTGTTGTGCTAGTGGAAACAATGGAGACGGAAGTGCAGATACAGATGAGATTAATTTTCCCGGAAATTATCATGAAGTAATAGAAGTTGGAGCAGTAGATAGAGATAATAATATTGCAAAATTCAGTAACACAAATTCGGAAATAGATATTGTATCATATGGTGTCAATATAATGTCAACTTATAAGAATAATAGATATGCAACGACAAGTGGTACTTCTCAGGCTACTCCACACGTTTCAGGAGCATTAGCGTTGATTAAAGAAGATTTTGTTAAAACTTATGGCAGAAAGCCAACTGAAAGTGAATTGTGGGCAAGACTTGTCAAATGTACTAATTTCCTCAATGATATAGATACGAAGGCACAAGGAAACGGTGTTTTATACTTAGGAAATGGATGTGAATAATATGGGAAAATATATAATTGCAGATACAAGAGATAAAGCAGAAAAGTTAAAACGAATAGGTTTTGATTGTATTGCAATACAAAAAATAGGTAAGGAAACGCATTATGTGTTTGAAAATTCAGATAAATATTTACTTTTTTCAAATGATGAAAAAAGCGAATATATAATAAGTGATGAACTATATATGTGTTTTTAATTCTTATAGAAAGGAGGAAATCCTTTGATAATTAGAATACCATGTTCTATGACTTTAGAAGAAAATTTCTTAAACTTTTCAGAAAATAATGAATCAAATCCAAGTGTTAAAATGCAAATCTTACATGAAGGAGTTAATCCAAAAGGAACAAGTTTTTCAAAAGAAGCAATAGAAGAAGCTAAGGCATCAATATATGATAAACCAATATTAGCATATGTTAAGTATGATGAAAATGGTGAGCCTTTAGACTTTGGAGAACATGAAATGATACTTGTTCCAAAAGTTGTCAATGGTAAAAGAAGTTATGAGATTAAATATATAGAACAACCTATAGGAACTTTTTCTCAAAACTTTGACCTTTCTTACGAAAAAGGTGAAAATGGAAAAGAGTATCTTACTGCTACAGGTACTATATGGAACAGATATTGCAAAGATGCTTATAATCTTCTTAAAGAAGGAGATAAATCTGTAAGTATGGAAATCAATATACTCGAAAGCGAAAAAGATAAATATAGTGGAGTTTTAAATATATCTAAGTTTGAATTTTTAGGAGTTACTATATTAGGTGACGATTATGCTCCGGGAATAGATGGTGCTAATGCAACTCTTGAATTTACAAGAATAAAAACTGAAAAAGATTTAATTAATTTTTTAAATAATATAGAACAAAATGTGAAAGGAGACGAAAGTATGGATAACACTAACAAATATTCTCTTTCTAATAGAAGTATGGCGTTACAAATAAGAGAACAATTAAGTAATAGACTAATAGAAAAACAATACTCTTGGGGAGAAACATATCAAACTAGAGAGTTTTACTATGTAGATACTATACCCGATGATTCTGTAGTAGTAGTTCAAGGAAATGATGGCTATAAATACTATGGAGTTCCTTATTCTGTAAAAGAAGATACTCTTACTTTAGATTTTGATAATAAAAAAGAATATATAAGTGAGTGGAGAGAGAAAAAAGTTGATGAATCTGCTAATTTTGCATTAGATGAAGAAGATGCTAAAGAAATGGCAGAACTTACTTTTAATGCAGAAGTGGAAAAGGTTGGTCAAGAAGCCAAAACAGTTGTCGACACCTTTAAAAATAATTTAGAAGGTGTTAATAAAGAATTAGAAGAAACTAAAGAAGCATTAAAAAATGCTAATGAAACTGTATTCTCTTTAGGAGAAGAAGTTAAAGAATTAAAAGCTAAAGAGGCTCAAGCAGAACAAGAAAAACTTGTAGAAAAGGTTGAAGAAGTTCTAGCTAAATTCTCATTTGACGAAGAAGAAACTAAAGAAATGAAAGAACAATGTTTAAATGGAGAATTTAATGTAGAAGAATTAAGTAATAAATTATTTACATTATATGGTAAAAAAGCATTTGAAAATATGCAAAATAAACAACCTAAAGAACCAGAACAAGAGCCTAGTTTACACATGCCAACTAAGGGAGATACTCATATTCCTTATGGTGGTATATTTGAAAATTTATAAAATTAAAAGGAGTGAATAAGTGTGATAAGAACAGTTATGAGAGCAATAATGAGAAAAGATAGACAACCATATCCAAATCCTATAAATGGTATATGCGAACAAGTATTAGAAAATGGTATGGTAGTCGGTGTTAAAAGTTTTGCTGAAAATGGAGAAAGAGAACTTTACAAAGTTGGTCAATTCGCAGAAGGAGATTTAGCGGCTATAGTTGATTGTTCCGTTTTGATGTATGATAATCAAATGGACGAAAGAGACTTCCAACTATTAGCAGGTGAAAGAGGTAGATTTGAATATTTAGGACATGGTGATGTTTACACAATATCTAACGCTTTCTTACCAGAAGGATTAGTAGTAGGAGATAAATTAGCTCCTGATACTGAAAATTTAGGAAAATATGTTAAAGATGCCGATAATGGTATGTTCTTAGTTAGAAGAGTAGGTATAGACTTTGAAGGACAACCTTCAACTATGATAGAAGTATGTTTACACGCATAAGAAAATAAATAAAAGAAAGGATGATTATAGTGGAAAAAAGAAGTCAAGTTGCTCAAATGGCAATAGATATATTAGACGGAAACCCTGATACATACGATTTAAATACTGCTGAAGATAAATTAAGAAAATTAGTATTAAACGAAATGGGTGGAACTTGGGATTATTATACTTTCCAAGATAACAAATATAAAGTATTCGCAATATTATCAGAAATATTAACTGAAAGTACTTCTCGTGTTTTAAGAGAGGTATTCGAACCATTCTGTGAATTCAGAGATTTTGAATTAGGAGATACTGTTGAATTTACAGTAGAAGACGATAGATTATTTGAAGTATCTGTAGTTGCAACAGATAATAACAACCTATTAAGACAAAAATTAATGAATAGAAAAGTTCCTATGACTGCTAGTGAATTAGGTGTAAAAATCTATGCTCCATTTACTGCTTGGTTAGCAGGAAGAATAGATTTAGCAAAATTAGTAGATAGAGTTCAAAAATCTACTCAACAAGATATGGTTAGAAGAATAGGTAACGCTTTTGTTAGTGCTTATGGTCAATGTCATGCTAACTTAGTTGAAAGTGGTACAGTAACTAGAGATGCTTTATCTTTATTATGTGCTAAAGTAGACGGTTTAGGATTAGGAGACCCAGTTATATATGGTACTAAAACTGCATTAGCTAAAATACCTGCATTAGAAGGATTCGTTTTAGACGGAGAAGATTTAAGAAACAATGGTTACTTAAAAATGTTCGAAGGTATGAAATGTGTAGAATTAAAAAATACATTCAATAAAGAAACTGGTAAATTTGGTTTAGGTGACGATGAACATCTATACATAGTCCCAAGTGGAATGACTAAACCTATAATGGTTGGTTTTGAAGGAAAAGCATTTGTACTAGAAGATAAATCTGGTGCTAGAAACGACAGAGAAATCGAATATCTATTCACTAGAAGAGTACATATAGGTGTTGTAAAAGCAGTTAACTTCGGTAGATATGATATAGCTTAGTAAATATAAATAGGGAGATGATAGTAAATGGCAAATAAAAAAGTAGAGGAAAAAGTTAATTTAGGGAAGGAAACAGTTGAAGAAACAAAGAAAGCAAGAAAAAGAACAAGAGCAGAAATGATAAGAGAATTAAAAAGAGAAGCATCTAAAATAGACATTGAAGTAATGAATTTAACCAATGGCTCATTTATTTATGAAAATGGTTATGATTCTATAAGAATGAATGAACCCGGAGAAACAGCCATAGTAGGATTAGATTTATTATTAAAAATGAAAAATTCTCCAACTATGAGAAAATTATTTTTATCAATAGTAGATATATATAGTGATGAATATGAATTAAAAGATGTGCTTGATATATTAGATTTAACTAAAATATATAACGACAAAGTTCTTACTTTGGATTACTTAGATGAGGTATTAGAAAATAGTACTGTTGATGAATTTGTGGGAATACTTGAAAACGAATCCCCTGAATTAGCTAAAAGATTATGCCAAAGAGCAGTTTATTTAGCTCACTTAAATGAATTTGATTCTATGGGTAAGCGTTCTGCAATCGAAAGCAAATTTAATAATGCTTATATATTTAAATCAAATTAGAAGGTGTTAATATGAGTACTCCAATAGAGAAGATATTTGTTGTTTTTTTAAACCAAGTTGAAGATGACGGACTGGCTTTAGCACCTGAAGAAATACAAATGAAAACAATGACCAGATATCTTCGTGGAGCGACTATAAAATTCGACACTTGTGAAAAGGATTTAACTATCGTTTCCGAAGATGATGGAGTTTCAGGTTATATTAAAGCTGATCTAACTGAAAGAGAAATAGAAATTCTTGCTTTGGGTATGGTATGTAGATGGCTACAAAGAATTGTAAATAGTGAAGATAATTTAAGGAATATTATTACAGACCACGATTTTAAGAAAACTTCAAATGCCAATTTATTAAAAAATTTAATGACATTGAAGAAACTTCACGAAGAGGATTTTCGAAAAATGAAAATTGATTACACTTACGAAGGGCATTATGGTTTTGAGTAAGTTTTTAGATGAATACAAAACTTTTACTTTACGTGGTCAAAATAATAAAAGAGAAAAATTAAGGGCAACGGCTAAACTAACATTCGAAAAAATGCTATACAGGTCACCCACAGTAATAGATATACAAGTAACAGATGTCGATGAAGTGCTTATAACAGAAAATACAAAAACTGTTATGGCAGTAGTTAATAATATAACAGACAATGACCAAACATCATTAGATGAAAAAGAAATATATTTCCCTGTTGACACCAATGTCGATATAGGGTGCTATTGTTTCTTTGATAATTGTTATTGGTTAATTATATTTAAAGAGCATCATGAAATGGGTGCTTATTTACATTTTGTAGCTAGAAGATGTAATCAAATTATTAATTATGCTTATAATGGCATAGTATATCCTATCCCAGTTTCTATATTAAACCTAACAATGTATAGCGATGGTGTTAACCAAACTAGATATGTAGATATAGGAGATGCTAAAAGGCATATATTCATAGGCTCAAATCCAATTACAAGAACATTTGATACTGGGACAAGAGTAATGTTAACTAGAAAAACAGTATTTAGAGTTACACATATAAATGATTTTGAATTTAATGGTAGATATAGTGGTGCTGACGGATTGATAAAAGCACTAACTCAACAAACAGTTCGTATTTTAGAAGACGATTGCGAGAATAAAATAGCCTACAATATAGTAGGAGAAAAAAAGGTTGAGGAAGATAATGATGTGATGGGATTAGATTACATTTATCTAGGCGAAGAAAACGAATACAATATCGACACAGATAAAGAAGTAGAATTTATACTAGATACAGATTATTCAAACACAAGTATTATAAAACAAGAAAATAATAAATGTACTATTAAACAATCATCTAATATTGAATCAATAGGTGATAACATTATGCTTATTGCTAGAGATAAAAAAACAAAAGAAACAATAGATATGTTTGTTATTACTGTGAGAGGTGTTTAAGATGATAGAACAATTTCCAAATAAATATTTGATTAAACTCTCAAATGAAATAATGTTAGATGATAAAATAAATAAATTGATATATTATAATAATGAAAAAGAAAGAGACATATATAAGCTTGAGGATTTAGAAAATCCAATTAAAAAACTTAAAGAGAAAAAAGTATTTATAAATAAAAAGGCTCCGGAAGTAATGAAGGAATCAGATGTTTCTTTATTTGTTAATATATATAGAGACTTTCCTTATACGGGAGTATATAGACAAAGCAATAAAATACAGCAATTTAAGTTTGAAGTTGGCGTATTATGTCATAAAGATTGTAGATTTACATTAAATGGTTTGAGAGATATTTTAATATATAAGGGAATAGAACAAATGCTTAGAGAAAATAAAAATTTAAAAGCTATTGGATTCCCAACATTAGAGCAAACTTACCCAATGTATAATATTCCTAGTGACTATATAGGATATATGTCTGTATATAGACTTGAATATTTTGAAGGTATGTAATGTATTTTACTAAAGAATATGTTACAGGCATCCCTTTAGACTTAAAAAAATATACATTGGGAATCATAAAACAACCAATCGTAGATTATTTTATGTATGATTATGATTTCATAGATTTTATAAAACCATATTATATGGGGTTGTCCTTATCGTATGATGAAGTGTGTGAAGAAAGTAAACTTTTCTTCACTATTTTTTTGGAAATGATGAATAAATCAAAGAAGATATTAAATGACTTTTATAGAGGGTTAACTTTATTATACGATACATCTCTTGAGGATATGGGATTTTTTCAAGATGAAGAAAAAAGGTATATTCTTAGAATAGACGAAAAGGGTAGTAGAAAAGAAAATGAAGATGGAATAGGAAATCCGATAGCGTTTATTACTGATGAAAATTTCGTTACTCTTTGTAAAATAGTTTTAGAAATGAGTCATTTTGAAGAACCCCAAAAGCCAACAGAGCTAAAGGGAGACCCTGAACTTGTTAAAAGATTTAAGCAAAAACAAAGAGAATATTATCAAAAAAGAAAAGTTGATAATAGTATTCTTTTTGAAAATGTTGTCAGAGAAGTTATGTATTTTAGGAATATTAATTCTTATGAAGAAATGAGAAATAAAACTATATGGTGGCTAAGAGATTGTTATTCTGTTGAAGCTTTAAGAAGTTCTGAACAGAAACAATGGCAAATGGCAAGTGGTGGAAAATATAGCCCTAAAAAAATAAAATCTTGGCAAAAAATAACTAAATTAAAAAAATAGAAAGGATGAATGATTATGGGATATGCGATAAAAAGTGCTTGTGACTTAACTTTAACAAATTTAGCTAATGCTGAAGACACTACTACTATAGATTTCCTTAACAGTTTTAATATAACTACTGAATCAGAAAACTTTGAAGCTTATAAAAGAGGGGACTTATGTATAACTATAGCAGGTCAAAGAAAAGGAACATTACAAATGGATGCCCAAGTTATAGACGACTTCTTCTTAGCTCAAATGCTTGGTGGAGAAATAACTGGGACTAAAATACAAGTTAAAGGTACTATACCAAGTAAATATTATAAAATGGAAGGTACATTTGAAGTTGTTAATGAAGATGGTAGTACAGAAATTAAATCAATAAAATTCAGTAAGGCAAAAGCACAGCCTAATGCTGACTTAACAATTTCAGCACAAGAAATATCAGACTTTAGTTTAACTTGGGACATATTAGTTGATGACCAAGACTTAATATTAGAAATAGACAAAAAAGTTGGGCAATAATTTATAGCGTCAGCAGATTAAGTTCTGTTGACGCATTTTTTTTTACCTATTTTTAGAAGGGAGAATAAACAAAATGAAAGTAAGCGATTTTAAATTAGAAAAAGTGAGAAAAGAGTTTGTAGTAGAAATTAACGGGGAATTAGAAAAAGTAACGGTTTATAATATATTAAATGAGGAAAGAGAAGAAATAAGATTACAATTAGAGGATATTATAGAAGGGAAAACTGAACATACTTTAGATGCAGAAGACATAGAAGATATATACAATATATTATTCCCTGTATGTACGAATATAGAAGTTGATGAAAATATTATAGGGGCGTTAAATAATCCTAATAAAGATATGATTTTAGTATTAAACGAAGTAAGAGAAATATTAGATGAAATATACCTAGAAGTATTATTGAACCAGTCTCAGCAATTAACCGAATTAGAAAAAGGATTAATATTGAAAAGAAATTTATTAAAGGGAGAAAAAATAGAACTTTTAACTAAAGATTGTGAAAAGTTAAAGAAAGAAATAGAGGAAATTAAAAAAGAAGGCGAACAAGATGGTATTTGATAATTTAGATCAGGTTGTCGCCCATATAGAAAGAATAGTTGCCGATGAGTTAGATAGCGTAGGAGAAAAAATGGAAGAAATCATGAACGAAGTCCTTATGCAAGAAACTGGATATGACAAGAGAATCCCAAATATGTACGAAAGAAGTGGAGATTTTAAAAATATAGTTACTTCTGAACAAGTTAGCCATATGGAAATAGATGGGGTATTCCAAGATAATGGTGGATGGGTAGATAAGCATGGGGCACATTATTTCCCATTGAACCGTTGGGAAGAAGGAACAGTTTGGGCTCCGGGTTATAGAGATGATAATCCTGTTTATTATCCGGCAACCAACGTAGTTGATAATTCAAAAACAGCTATAGACGTTATGATTCCTACGGAGTTAAAAGAAAGACTTTTAGCTAGGGGTCTTAGAGTAGTATAAAAAAATTAAATTACCACTTCGTATAGGTGGTAATTCTTATGCGTATTAAAGGTGGTGAATTTAATTGGCTGATGATATAAGAATTAGAGTCTATCCAACCGTTGATAAAGGACAGTCAGCATCAGAGTTATCAAAAGTTATAGCAGATTTAGAAAAAAATGCTAAGAAAATAAAGGTTGGAATAGATGACAAAGAATTACTTGCACAAATTGAAAAACTTAAAGAGCAAATAAATAGCTTGACTAAGGGTTCAAATACAAAAGGCAATTCTAAAATGTTTCAAGGCGAAGCAAAAAGTGCAAAAGAATTAGTCGCAGAATATAAAAAGTTAATATCTGAAAAAGATAAACTTGAAAAGAAAATGTCTAAACAAACATATCAAGGACAGGCTTATAAAGCTCTATCTAAAGATTTAACAAAAGTTAATAAAGACATTGAATCAGTTGGTAGTAAAATTGATGCTTTAAATAAAAAGAATATTAAATCAGATATTACATCTAGTTTGAATTCTTCATTTGAATCAACAATTAAAAAGGTAACTGAATTAGGAACTTCTATCGAAAATGCTTTAGGAAAACGTAAACTTGCAGGCAATCAGGTAGCGGATATTAAGACTTTACAAAATCAAGTTGAAAAGTTTAAACAAGAAGCGAATCTTGAGAATATACTGAAAGCAGATAAGCCATATGCCGAAATGTCTAAGTTAATCACTAAGGCAGATGAACTTTCTAGGTCTTTTAAGAAACTAGAGTTATCAGATAATCTAGCTAGAAGTATAAGAAAAGCAGAAGCCGATACAAGTATTCTTCAAAATAAAATTAAATCTCTATATACAAAAGGGTATGGAGATAACAATGCTATTGATAAATTATTTACTAGAGCAAAAGAATTAAGCAATATTAATATAAGAGTCAATGGCAAGACAGCAGAAGCAGATTTAATTAATCTTAATAATAAAATAAAAGATTTAGATACTGATTACAATAAATTGGTAGCAGATATGCAAAGAAATAAAAAAATGGATGTTTTCAAAATAAATGTATCTGCATCAATGAAACAATTAGAAGAATTAAGAACTAAATTTACAAGCTTAGGTAAAGACACATCTCAAATAGATTCTTTAAAAGCTAAATTAGAAGGATTAAATAAATTAACTTTTGCACAGGCACAAGAAGAATTTTCTAAAATAAAAACTCGAATAAGTGAAGTATCAGGAGAAATACCAAAGGCTACTTCTGCTATGAATCAATTTAATAAGTTGATGAATGAAAGAGCTTCTTTAGAAAAACAAATGTCTAAGACTACAAATAATCAATCTTATGCAGTTTTAAATAAGCAGTTAGATGAAAATTTAGTTAAGATTAGGAACGTATCTAAAGAGTTAGATGTATTAAAGAATAAGAATTTTGAACCAAATATAACTAAAAGTTTGGCAGCAACATTTAATCAATTACAAGATTCTGCAACTAAAACATCTCAAACTATAGACAATATGTTCAAAAATAAGAATCTAACAGAAGGGCAAATCTCTCAATTAGAAGCTTTAAGAAAAGAAATGGATAGGATTAAGGGTACGAAATTAGATAATATTCTAAACGTATCTAATTCTCATGAGATAATATCTACACTTTTATCTGACTTACAAAATGTAAAGAATCTAGCGAAAAGTATAGAGATAAATGGTAACTTTAATTTAAGACTTGAGACTGCATATAAAAAAGTAGCAGATATTGGGTCAAAGATTGCCGATTTAAAGAATAAAGGATTTACTGGTAGTCCTCAAATGGTCGCAGATATTGATAAGGTAGTAGCATCTTATGAAAAATTAAAAAATGTAAAAATAAATATTAGTTCTGATACTGCGGTTTCAGAGTTAATGGAACTTAATCGTTCAATAGAAAAGACAGAATCAGAAATTCAAAGATTAAATAGTGTTGCTAAAGCAAATAAGCAATCTTTTAAGATTGATGCGGGTATAAGTGAATCTTTAAATAGATTGGAAGAATACAAACGTGTTATACAAACACTAGGAGAGAATACTGCTCCTGTTCTTGCTTTAGAACAAAAATTATTAAATCTACTTGAATTACCTTATGATGAGGCATCTACAAGATTAAGTCAGGTAAATAAAGAAATCAATAAAATGATTCAAAATACAACTGGTATTAAATCTCAAACAGACGCTTTAAATGCCTTTAATAAGGCAATAACACAAAGAGATACTTTGATTAAACAACTTGGAAAAACTCCTGTTGGGACAGAAACTTTTAAAGCTTTAGAATCAGAACTAGGTGTTGTTGAAGGTAAAATAAATACTATAGCTAAATTACTCCCTAATATAAAAATTACTGGGACTTCAACAGAAACAACTAAAGAATTTGCAAAATCTTTTGATAATGTACAAAAATCATTAACTAGCACAGAAACTAAACTAAATGAATTTGGTAGCAAAACTAATCTTACAAAAGGACAACTGCAAGAATTACAAAGTTTAATGACTCAATTAGGAAATCTTAAACTAACTAAATTTGGAGATATTTTAAGCAGTTCAGTTCCTTATAATGAAATGACTAAATTAATACAGAGCACAAGAGAATTAGAAAATGCTTTATCTAATTTAGGTAAAAATATTAATTTTACAGGAAAACTTGATAGTCAGTTTAATACTGCTATTAGTAAATTTAAGACTTTACAGTCTCAAATGGATACCTTTAAAGTTACTAAGATGTTCGGAGATACAACTCAATTAGATAGATTAATCCAAAAAGCAGATACATTATCTAAGACTAAAATAGATTTAGATTCAGAAGCAGCAGAAGCAGATATTCAAGATTTAATAAGATTAGCAAATGAATTAGAAAATGAGTTTAAGCAAGTTAAAGAAGTTTCTAAAATTAATGAAGGCAATTTTAATTTAGAGACTGCTCTTAAAAATGCAAACGCAACATTAGACCAACTACAAAGAAAATATCAGGCTATGGGTAAAGATGTTACACCTATAACTAATTTAAGAAATCAATTAAATGGGCTAAATGGGGTCTCTTTAAAAGAAGCAGATGCTCAAATTAGAAGTGTTACAAGTGAAGCAAGGCTTTTAGATAAAGCACTTAGACAAACTTCAAATTCTTCTAAACAAATGTCTTCAGCAGTAGCTACTTCTGCAAAGAAAACAAGTTCATTTGTTACTAATTTATACTCTACATTATCTACTTATTCATTAGGTAATATTTTAGGTATGCAAATAACTAAAGGTATCTATGCAATAAAAGAAACCATTGTAGACTTAGATAGTGCTTTTAGGGATATGGAAAAAGTTGCTCCTGCTAGTTTTACAGGAACAAAAGAAGAGTTACAAGAAGTTAAGGAATTAGCGTTCCAAACAGGACAAGATGTTGCTAGAAGTTCTGTTGATATTATTAATTCAACTGCGTCAGCCTTCCAATTAGGTATAGACAATGTTAAACAAGCGATGGAATATGCAAAAGATGTAAATATGTATGCAAATGTCGCAGATATAAATGAGGAAACTTCTGATAAATATTTAAAAACTATCGCATCAGCTTATGGTGGCGTAACAAAATCATTAGAACCTATGACTAAGAAGGTTAAGGGTGCTAGTGATTCTTATAATATGTTAACTGATTATATGGATCAGGCAAATTATGCGGGTGAATGTAAACTAATCGCCCAGTAATACAAGTGATTGTATTATTTTACTTTTTGAATTGACTGGGAAGCCCTAAGAGCTTTAATACTACAACGTAATTGGAAACGATAAGCGTGAATGTTTGAAAAATTTAAAGATTGGGCAATCAGCAGGTAAGATTCTAAAGTTTATTTTAAAATAATGTTAAATGCAATATATAACGGATATAATGGAAAAGAGGTGATTAAATGAGTAAAAGATTAACACAAGAATATATAGAAGAATATTTTAACAAATATGGTTATGAGGTTTTATGTTTGTATAAATCAAACAAACAAAAATTAAAACTTAAATGTCCCAATGGTCATATAACAGAAGCATTATCTTATGATTCTTTTAGAAGAGGTAATTGCAGATGCCCTGAATGTAAGCCAAGATTTAAATATTCTTTTGAAGATATAATTTTAGAATTTAGGAAAGAAGGATATCAAGTTGTATCTGATAAAGAATCTTATAAAAACTGTGGGACAAAATTAGAAACAATATGCCCAAACGGACATATACATAAAACATCTTACCATCATTTTAAAGAAGGTAGGAGATGCCCAAAATGTAAAACTATTTTTAAAGGTGAAGAAAAAATTAAAGAATACTTAGATAAAAATAATATAAATTATATAGAGCAACATAGATTTAAAGATTGCAAATATAAAAATACTTTAGCTTTTGATTTTTATTTACCTGATTATAATTGTTGTATTGAATATGACGGTAGACAACATTATTATATTAGTGAATATTTTGGTGGGCAAAATGGTTTTATAGATACAAAAATAAGAGATACGATTAAAAATATATATTGCGATAAAAATAACATTAGATTGGTTAGAATTCCTTATTGGGAATTTAATAATATAGAAGATATATTAGCCAAAGAAATAAACCAAGAATAAACTCCAACGACTATTCTCGGCAGAGAAGTACACTCAAGCGAGTGGAAGTGGAAAGCTCTTGTTCAAAACAAGATGAAGATATAGTCTCGGCTTCTAGTGAAAGCTAGAGAAGTTCATAAGAGAACTGTATGAGAAGTAGCGAACTCATATGAAGACAACCGAACAACTTTGCAGTCACTTCAGGTGACATAGGCGAAGCATTACAACGTTCTGCATCACAATTAAAAGCAAATGGTAATAGCATGAGCGAAGCCATTGGTATGATTGTTGGTGCTCAGGAAACAGTACAAGATGCTTCTAAATTAGGTAATGCATTAAAAACTATAGCAGTTAACATAGGTGGGGTTACTTATAATGCTAAAGAAGGAGAAGTAACTCTTAATAAAACAGCGAAAGCATTAAAAGAAGTAGCAGGAATAGAAACTGCTGACTTAGCAAAAGGAACTACAAGACCTTTATTTGATGTATTAAATGAATTACATGACAAATGGGATTCACTAAATGACGTTGAACAAAAAACAGTTACAGAAGCAATAGGTAGTAAATATCATGCCAATGTGTTACAAGCTATGCTAGATAACTGGGAAACAGTATTACAATATGTGCAAGAATATAATGATGGATTTACTGTTGATTCAGCTAAACAAGAAAATGCTCGTTATATAGACTCTCTTGAAGGGAAAATAGTAGCATTAAAAGACCAATTTAGAGATTTTATAACAACTGTAATATCAAGTGATATGACTAAAGGGTTAGTTACTGGCTTTGCAGAAGTTATGGAAATGGTAAATAAGGTTACTAAATCATTAGATAGCATGGGTATGGCTCTTCCTGCAACAATAGGTACTGTTGCAAGTTTATTTAGAACATTAAAAGCATCTGCTAAAGGAGAACAAGTAACTCTATTTGGTAATAGTTTTTATAATGACCTAAAGAAAGCACAAACCCAAACAAAAGTGGTAACAAATCAATTAAAAGATTCCTCTGGTACTGTAACAAGTATGATTTCTAAAAATTCAAATAAACTAGCTAGTAATATTCAAACAAGCAATATGAGAATTCAAAAATCATTGGGGAATTCTAATAAACAATTTAAAGTATACAGAAAAGATGCGACAGGAAATTTAAAACAAATAAGTAATACATATAGTAGTGCGACAATAGTTGCAGAACAAACTCAAAAGGGACTTGGTAAAACAGCAGGGTCAATGGTGTTAGCGGGTGCTAAATCTATGGCTGCGTCTGTAGGTATATCATTATTAAATGGGGCTATGATAACATTGGCATCCACATTAATTGGTAATGTTATAGGAGCTATAGATAGCTATGTTCATAGAACAGAAGATATGTACCAAAACACTAAAGAGAATATAGACAAAACACAAAAAGAAATCGGAAATTTAAATACCAAAAAAAGTAACCTAAAAAGTATGGCTGATGACTTTGAAGAATTGTCAAGCAAAATGAATCTTACTAGCGAGGAAGCCGAAAAACTATCTCAATATAAACAACAATTAGCAGAGATGTTCCCTGAGCTAGTAACTGGTTATGACGAAAACGGTGACCCTTTATTAGCTTTAAGTGGTAGTGCTGATGATTTAATTGAAAAACTAGATATAGCAATTAAAAAGAAACAAGAATTGCTTAGATTAGAAGAAAAAGATGCTGCCAATGAAGCAAGTAAAATGGTTGGTAAATACAGACAAAACCAAAAGGGAAATATAGAAGATAATATAAAGCAAAATGCTCTTACAAACCCTTTCTTTGATTATTCTATATTTAGTAATGGATTGGCTGACTATGAAAAAGGATGTAAAAGATACGAACAGATTGCACAACGTACAGCTGATAAAATTAATTCAATAAATAATAGTAATATCGAAAAAAGTTCAGAATATTATTCATTAGAACAAGCCCAACAAAAAGATGCTATGAATGAAATGAACAGAAATGCTCGTCAATATAAAAACTATGCTAATCTTGGAGATACTCAAAAAGGTAAATTAATAGAGTTAATGGGCATATATGACTGGTCAAATGAATTAGTTGCAGAGAACATCAATAAAAGAAATGAGTTTTTAGCAGGTTTTGATAAAGTAGCCGATTATGCAGTAGATAACTATGATAAAGTTGAAGAATGGAATAAAACACTTAATGCGGCTAATGATGTTTTCCAAGCAACAGGGAACATAGATGATTATAAAAAATCAATTTCCGGAGTGGCTGAAGAACTTGAAAAATTAACCGGAATAGATTCTAGTGAATGGATTGAAAGTTTTGTCCCTCAATTACAAGGAAAACTAGACAAAAATATGATAGAGCTAAACGGATTCTTAAAGGGATTTGGTAAAAATCTTATGGATGTTAATTTGGGAGACGATGCTGCCCTTCAACTTCAAAAACAATTTGATGACTTAAAAGAGGTAGCCGATGAACTAGCAGGTAGTGATATTCCTATTGAAACAAAAATAGACTTAGTTACTAAAATAGGTAAAAATGATGACCCATTTGTTGATTTACCACCTCAAATAAGAAATCTTATTCAAGGTATAACTGATGGTGGAGATAAGGTAACTACTACGGAATTAGAAGTAATAACAGCGATTTCTACGTCTTTTAAAAACACTGGTGGTATAGCAGATGATGAAAATCTTAAATTGATTAATAAGATGTTGAATGGGGAACTTACAGAAGCAGAATGTCAAGTAGGAATATCTCTTAAAGACGGAAATAAAATAAGCCCTGAGATAACTACAGCTATAAACAATGCTCAAAAAGACAAAGATAATCAAATAAAAGTAGACCTAGATAAAGATTATCTTAAAGAGCAACTTGAAAATATTAAATCTGAAATAAAGAAATATACTAAAGTAAGTGAAAACGAAAAAATATCAGACTTATTTACTAGCGGAACTATTGATACAAGTCAGTTAGAATATGTAAATAAATTACTTGAAAGTATGCCTTTTGGAGACAAAACTGTTGATTTAATTTGCGAATTAGGTGGAGCATTTAATAATGGGGAACTTACAAATTATAAAAGCATCATAGAATATTTGTTAGACCACCCTAAAGTAGCAAATAAAGTTGGAGTCACAGTTGTAGGAGAAAAAACAGTAGATACTGTTAAAAATGAATTAGATAAATTCATGGAAACAGATGAAGAAAAGAAAATAGCAGTTAGAGTAGAAAACGGATTAGCAAAGGGTGATATAGCATCAGTAGAAGAAGCTTTAAGTGAGTTAGACGAAGAAAAAAGAATAAAAGTAGTAAGTGATATAATTGATGCTTTAGACGGATTAGATACTGTAGACGCTAGAACAATAAAAGAAAAACTTGTAAAATTCTTTATAGAAAAAGATGAAGTAGATGAAAAAACATCAGAAATAGAAGGTAAACCAGCACAAAAATCAGTAGTATTTAAGAGTGAAAATTTTGCAGAAACATTAGGTCAAACTATTGAACTAGATGAAAAAGGCAATCCTGTTATTAAGCCTTTAAAATTTACTACAGAGGGATTTAGTACAACTGTTCAACAAACAGATACAGTTAGCAGTAAATCAAAACCTGAAAATAAAGCAGTAACAATCTCTACTAATGGATATACTATTACTGTTCAACAAGAAGATACAGTTAGCAACAAAGCTAAACCTGAAACTAAAAAAGTTACAATGGATGGTAAAAACGGGTTTACAGATACAGTAAATAAAGAAGATACTGTTACAAAAAAAGCCAAAGACGAAACTAAAAAAGTTACATTCATTGGTGCTATGTCGGACGGATTAAAGGGGATATTTGCTAAAATAGATAAGTTTATAGCAGGGGCAAGTATTCCTGTAAGATTTGGTAGTGTTGAAGGATTTAAGAATATTTCTGATACGCCTGTTGAAATAAACGCTCCAACTCCTCCTGTAACGGCTCAATCTGATGTAAGTATGAGTTCTATTGACGGAGCACCTCCAACGCCAACAGAAGGCACTGATGGGGTCTCTGCTACAGCATTTAAAGATTTTGGGGCAGTAGGTTCTAGTAAATCTACTAAAACAAAAATAGATATTACTTCTAAAAATTTACTTTATGCTTTAAAGAACGGCATTAATATGTTCCAAGAATTAGAGAATAGAATTTCTCGTTGTACTAACCAACTAGCTTTATTAGACAAAAAAATGGAACGTGCAACTGGAACAGAAAAAATAAAGAATTTAAAGAAACAAAATGAATTATACGAACAACAAGTTGGTTTACAAAAAGAATACTATGATTCATTAATGGACGAAAAGAAAATATTAAGAGAGCAGCTAAAGAAAAAAGGATTTACTTTTAATAATCAAGGAAATCTAACTAGCTATGAAGAAAAATTAGCTAAGATGCAAAAAGAATATGATAGATTAGAAAAAGCATATGATAAAGCTCAAAAATCAGAAAATGATTATAAAGGTAAAAGTGACAAAAAGAAAAAATCATATAGCAAAGCTACAGAAAAAGCAAAAGATAAATTAGATAAATATAAAGAAAAATTAGACGAAACAAAAGACCTTACAGAAGAATATATTAAAATCCAATATACAGATTTACCTAAAGCCGAACAAGAATGGCAAGATATGAAAAACTCTATTGAAGAAAATAAAGATGCGATTGAAAAACTTCTATTAGAGGACAGACTTTATAAATTTAAAAACGGTGTGACTGAATTGTCTAATGAATTTAAAGTGTTAGGTAATCAATTAGATTTATTAGATGCAAAATTAGAATATGCTACTGGTAAAGAAAAGGTTGATTTATACGGACAAGAAATTAAGCAAATCGAAAAACAAAGAGTCAATCTTCAAAAAACAATAGACCAATATAATGAAATGGTGGATGCTTATAAAGATAGTTTATCTTCATATGGATTTAAATTTGATGAGAATAATAATGTGACAAACCAAAAAGAAATCTTAGACAAGTATCAAAATACAGATGATTTAGAAAAAGTGACAGATTTACTTGAAGAATATATAAAACTTCAAACAGATGAATTACCTGATGCCATCGTTCAATGGGAAGAATTAGGAAATAAAATCAAAGATATTCAAAAAGAAAAATTAGATATAGCAAAGGATATGGAAGAAGAGATAACAAAAGTATATGAAGACGAAATAGACAAAAGAAAAGATGCAATAGAAAAAGAAAAAGATGCGAGAGTTAAGGCTTTAGAAGACCAGAAGAAAGCTTATCAAGATTATAGAAGTGAAGTTGATTATAAAGATGATTATAATGAACAATTAGATAAGGTTAATAAATTAAAAAATAAGATTTCTATACTTGAAAGAGATACTTCTTTGGCTTCGAGAAGTAAGTTGCAAGAAGCTTATGATGAATTAGCAGAAGAAGAAAAGGCGTTAAAAGACATCCAACAAGACAGATTAGATGAAAAAATCGAAGATATGTATGATAAGGAAATAGATAAAGCAGAAAAAGAATCAGAAGATAAAATAAAGGCACTTGAGAATTTATGGACACCTGAAAAAATAGCAGAAATGGTTACAAAGAATTTGTCTACTAATACTTTTACAGATTTAGATGGGAATGTTAAAAATCTACAAGATACACTTATAGAATTTGCAGAAACTTCAGGAGACGCATTAGGTATAATGGGAGATTCTATTAAAAATGATTTAATTAATAACTTACAAATTGCAACAGATGTATTAAAACAATATACGGATATATATAATTCTTTAGGCTTAAAACAATATGGAACAAATTATAAAGATATGTACGAGGGTAGCAAGTCTAATAACACGAATCTTCAATTAGGAGGCATACATATTAATATTCAAGGAAACCCAGATGAGGTTACAATTGATAAATTAACAAAAGCAATAGAAGAAGAATTTAAATATATTTCAAATAAATTATAGGAGCTTTAATTAGCTCCTATTTTTTTTATTATAAGGAGTGATATAATGTTTATTTCAGATAAATTTATGTTTAACGGAGTGTCATGTGATGAATATAACGTTAGATTGGTATATTTTGAAAATAATATAGTTAATGATATGAAAATACCCTTTTCTGTATCTGTTAATTCAGATAGTAAAGATGGTATTTATCCGGTATATAAAGAAGAAACAAATATTCCTGATCAAGTTATTTTAAATTTAGCTTATGTAGATGAAACAGATAATTTAGCAACTTTTTCAAATGAGATATTTAAAAGAATAAAAACATGGTTAATTACAGATTCTTTTGCACCTTTTATAACAGAAGATTATCCCGATTATGTTCTTTATCTAAAATGTGTAAAAATACAAGATAAATTGACCTTTGGAAATCAAGGTTTTTTAGAGGTTACGTTCCAACCATATACTCATTATTTTTATAAACAATTCGAAACAGTCATTCTTTTAAGCGGTGATAATGCGACAACTATAGAAAATATAAGTCGAGAAGTTTGTTATCCTATAATAACAGCTGAAACGACAGACGATATAATTAACACTATAGAAATCAATGATATGACCTTAAAACTACAACTAAATGAACCTGTATCTGTAGATAATAAAATGCTTACAGTTTTAAATGCTAATGGTGAAAATAGATTATCTTATTGTAATAGGAAATGGATTAAATTATTACCCGGAAGTAATAATTTAAAATTATATGGTTATGGTAAAGTTAAAATAAAAGCAGAATTTCCAGTAATATTATAGGTGATGAATATGGGTATAATTTTAAAAGAAATGAAACAAGGATACACTGATTTACTACTGCACAAAACTAATAAAGAGATAATATGTGCTATGCCTGTTGATTTTTTATCGAGTGTCACAAGAGGAATTAAAGATATTGATTCAATAACAATTATAGTTAACAAAATCATAGATAATAATAAAGAATATCCTTTTTATGACGAATTTAAAATTGAAAGACTTATATCTTTAGATGGGGAATTCTTTATAATTAAAGAATGTACAGAGAATAAAGATGAAAAATCTAAGACGATTAAAGCATATGGATTCCAAAAAAAATTAGAGAAAAATAATATTGTTTTAACCAATATAGGAATAATGCTTAATAATTCAGACTACTCTGATGGGGACAATATAATTATTAATTTAAATGAATATATGTATCAAGAAACAGGGTGGAAATTTGGTCATATAGACGAAGAAGTTTTGTATTCAAATTACACAAAAGGTAGCACTTATTTAATGGATAAGGCAGGAAATTATATTTTAACAAAAAGTGCAGAGTTAATAGAGATAAAACAACATTTTGAACCACGTATGAGATGGTTAGAAGATATAGATACTGATTGGTTTACTTTTATATCTGAAAATATATCAGAAGAATTTGAATGCGTTCCTGTATTTGATAATACAAAACAAGAGATTGATTTATATTACATAGATAATTTTGGAGACAACTTAGGATTAATATTATCTTATGATAATTATATTAAAAGCTTAGAAGTTACCGATAATTCTTCTGACATAGTTACAAGACTTACATTAATAGGGAATGAAGACAAATGTATAGTTAGTGATTATATCCCTACTGGGAAAAATTATATAGAAAATTATTCTTATTTTATTAAAAATAAAGAAATGAGTGATGAGCTAATTGCCGCATTACAAAAACATGATTCTATACTTTCTTCCACAAGTCTTCAATTAAGAGATTTAAGAACAGAAAGAAATGAAGTAGATAGTCAATTAACAGATTATAAAAATCAATGGTTTTTCTATATAGAATACAATAAACAATTAAAAGAAATAGAATCAAATTATAAAACCGCAGGCAATACAGAAAGAGCAATGGAAGTAGCTCTTCAATTAAACGAGGGCATGGATAAAGAAGCTGTTTATATGGCAAATACAATAAAATGTGAAAAAAGATTAGAAGAAATAAAAGAAGAGATAAAACAATTAGGACTTCAATGTAATAGAGAAAGTTGTGTAATAGATGGAAAAAGATTATTTAGCGATAAATTATTAGATGAATTAAAGAACTTTATATATCATGATACATATTCTAATGATGCATTTTATGATGCTCAAGAAATAATATCTTGTGGAAAAAGAGAACTTGAGATGAGATGTTGTCCTACAAGAGATATATCTATAGATATAGAAAGTTTTTTAGACAGACTTATAGATAATGAATTCAGACAACATTGGAACGGAGTTCTAGGGTTAGGAGATATAATTGCAATATATGATAGAGACAAAGAATTAGAGGAATGGTTTTATTTAGTTGGATATGATTATTCTTTGAAAGAAGGAACATTACAAATTAGGTTATCTAATAAAAAATTAGAAAGTAATACTAAAAAAGTTATTTTAGATGTATTGAAGAATGCAAAACAAAATAATAAACAAATGTTAAAAAATAGAAGATTATGGACTCTATTAAAAGAAAATAAAATTAACATTGACGAATAGGACGGTGAGTATATGGCTTGTTTATCTAATACTCCTTCCTTTACTTATGTAAGTGTTCAAAACATGGTAATAGGATATAGAAATATATATTATAATATTAAAAATATGTATAGTAGTGATAAATATTTTTATTGGGATAAAAATGAATCCCCTTTTGAACTTATAACATCTAACACTACATTAGAAAGTAAAGAAGGATTATTTTTAATAGTAGTAAATAATAAGGGAACGTTTATACTCCCAAATCAAACAGAAATAACAATAAATTTTGATAATACTTCCGGAACTGATAGTAGTTCTAATTTACTCAATATGGTTGAAAAAATAAGCGATATAGAGAAAAAATATACCAACATTACTCAAACAGTAGATGGAATAACTAAAGTGGTAGGAATATTAAGAGATGATTTAAAAGGTAGTGCTGATATATATGCGAAAATACAACAAACAGCAAAACAAATAGAATTATTAGTTCAAGAAGTAAATAAAGGATATTCTGACACTAATATAGAAAACGATTTAAGACAAAAAATAATCTCATATACTATAAAAATGAATACTATGTTTTCAGATTTCATTACAACAATGAGAAATGTATTTGCTGATAGCTTTGTATCAGGGGAAGAAAATTATCAGTTGATTAATGAAATGAATAAATTAGATACAGAAATGAAAGAATATTTTAATTATATAGATGAATTAATAGATGTTATGAGTCAAAAAAAAGAAACAGAAAATGCTAATTTATTAAAAAGCCAAAAAGAGGCATTAGAAGGTGCTTTTAATAATTTTCAAATGACACTTTGGGATTCTACAGAAGACCGAGCAGTAACTCCTAGTGAAACCTCTATCCTTATTGGATTTGCAACAACTTGTCAGGCTAGACTAGATGACTTAAAGAAAACTTGTGATGATTTCTTGTTTATAGGTATTGGTGGTGCTATTTACGAAGAAATTGCAAAATTAAATGTAGAGAAAAATAGAATAATAATGTCTTTAAATGCAATAACAACTACAATGAAAAGTTCTTTAAGTTTAGAAAAATCAGAACTTCAAGCACAATATGATGATATATTGGCTCAATTAAATCTACTTGAAAATTGGATTAAAGAAGCTTCAGAAGACGGAACTGTTACAGTTATAGAAAGAAATATTTTAAAGGAAAGAATGACTAATTTAGAAAATGAAAGTAATGATTTGGTAGAAAAATATGAAGAATATTTAGAAACTTTAAGTTTAGACGAAGATGAATTTTCTGAAATGAGGTCTCAATTCCTAGAATATTCTAATAATTATAATTCTTTGGTAGAAACTATTAATCAAGTAACTAAAGATAATTATTTTAACGAAGCAGAAAAGGCTCAAGTAATTACTGCCTTAGAAGAATATAGGGTTGCAGTAAATAAATTTTTTAAATATTTAGGGTCAAAATTAGCTAAATCAGAAGACAACAGATACTCCGAAGAAATAGAAAATGCCAAGGGTGAAGTAGCACTTCAAATACAAAATGTTTCAGATGCATTAGATAATTTAGATGTTAATATAGACGAAACTTTTAAAAATAATATAATAGATAAAGTAGAAAGAGCAGCTATCGAAACGAATTTAAGCTCATTATCTTTCCAAAAAGAAGAGGTAGATAGCCAATATAATAGAATTATATTAAAAGCAAGTATGAGCGATACAACTTTAGCAGAAAGAAAAAATTTAGATGAAAAATATAACGCTTTCGTAAATGCTTATACTTCTATAGTAAATGAGGTTACCAGAATTTTAAATAAAAAAGATTTAGTGTCTGATGAAGATAAAGCTTCTATGGATTCTTTATACAATGTAGTGCGAGAAGCTATTAGTAATTATACAACTGCGGCAAATGGTGCTTTAATTTATATTTCTGAAAATGAAGCAAAAGTTATAAACACAACATTAGCTAAAGACATTGAAAATTTAAAAACTAGAGTTGACAATATAGAAGTTGGATATGATGATACATTTGCGAATAATGTAATAGATAAAGCAGAGAGAAAAGAAATTAAATCAAAAAGAAATATATTAGATGTTCAAAATGCGGATATAAAAGCACAATATAATACACTTAGCTCTTCGACATATATTACTCCCGAAGATAAAACAAATTTAACTAATTCGTATAATGCATATACAAATAAATATGCAATCTTAAATAAAGCAATAGACGATGCATTAAATAAAACTACTTTACTTGATGACCCAGACGTAGAAAAAATAGATAATGCTATGAAAGAATTTAGTAATTCCTTATCTGATTTTATTGCGGTTGCAAATAAAGTGATAGAAAATATAGCCAATGAGCAAACAAAAAAATACACTTCTAGTTTCAATACTAGAATTACAAAATTAGAAGATAGTTTAAATAATATAGATACTGTGATAGATGCAACTCTTTCAGATAGTATAGTCAGTAAAGCAGAAAGAAAAACTTTAAAAGCAGCTTTAAAAGCTTTAGAAACATCAAAACTCAATGTAGATAACCAATATAAAGAATTATATAAAAATAAAAAATTATCTGCATCTGTTAAATCAAAATATAAAAAAGCTTATAATAATTATATTACTTCTTATAACGCTTATGTGAAAAGTATAAACAATATTATAAATACGAGTGGAACAATAGATAATTCTTTAAAAGAAATATATGAAAGAGCTTATGAAACATATAAAACTAACTTAGATGCTTTTTCAAAACAACATCAACTAGCAGTAGATGATGTTACTAATAATATATCTAGTGAAATGAAAGCTGATATGACTAAGGAAACAAGAGAAGCTATGGAAGCTCTAAAAACATTAGATAGTAGTATGGAAGATATATTTAATGATTCTAGGTTAACAGATGCTGAAAAGGCAACAATAAGAAGTTATTTAAATGCTTTTAAGGCAAAAAAAGAAACCATTGATACAAAATATAATAGCATTTTAAATGATTTAACAACTCAAACTAGTAGAACTCGTTTAACTAATGCATATAATGATTATAACACTGCATATAACTCTTTATATAATGCTGTAGATACATTATTAAACAGAACAGATATGCTTAGTGATGATGATAGAAATATTTTAGATGGTTATATATCTGCACATAACAGTGCTTTAGAAAAATATAGTTTAGTGTATAAAGATATGGTTGATGAAAGCACTAGAAACTTTGTAGAAAAAACAAAAGAAGAATTAGAGAATAGTTTAAATAGTATTAATAAAACAATATCTGACTTACAAACAAATTTAGATGGCGTTTTTAGAGATGGGATATTAACAGAAGCAGAAAAAAATTCTATTAAACAAGCTCTTCAAATTCTTCAAAATGAAAAAACAAAAATGAAAGCAGACTATCTTTCTATTTATTCAAATAATGATTTGGTAGATAAAAATTCTAATGACCAACCTAAAACAGACTTAAAAAACGCTTATGATAGTTATGAATCTGCTCATACTAACTTAGTTAATGTTATAAATGAAATGCTTAATAAAGACGGAATAATAGATAGTAATGATAAACAAAAATTAGATGATGCGTTTGCTGATTATAGAAGTAGACTACAAAGTCTTAAAATATATATTAACTTTGCGATAGATGCTATATCAGGGAAAAAAGTAGACGATGAACGTAGTGAGAGAATAGAACAATATCAAAGAATAGAAGTTTTAGTCGGAGAAATTAAAACTACTGTTGGTAAAACAACGGAAGATTTAAATACTTTAAAAACGATAACAGGAGAGTCTTTTCAAAGTATAAAACCAGAGGGAATAGTAAATGTCGTTAAAGAATCAACGGAGCAAGACGGAACTAAAACATTTGCAAGACAATCAGAAGTAACACAAACAGTAAATTCGTTAAAATATGAATTCTCTAGTATGAATAATAAAATAGAAAATAATATTACTGTAATCTCCGAAGAAGGGGTTACAGTTAAAATGTATGATGATTCTTCTTTTGATGAGAATGGAAAAGTTATAAGTGGTTCTACTCCTGTTGCTACTACAAATATAAACGGACAAGGAATGTATATATATAAAAATGATGATGGTTCTCCTATAGCTTATTTTACTATGAATGGATGCTATGTGGCTAACTTAAAAACAGACGGCATGACTGGGTCAGACTTTGTAATGTCAACAGAAAACAAAGGTCTCCCTACAACTTGGTATGTTGCCCCTAATGAGACTGGTGATGGAACGGGAAGAAATTCCAGTAATAAAGCCAGTACAGTCAATAGGGTTATTAATGAAATTAAAGATAGATATGGAACATATTTTGATGACGAGGATATAACTATAAATGTATCTTATGGAGAATATAATGAAGAAATTGCAATTAATGGGTTTTTAGGAAGTGGAAATTTAAATGTAGTGTTTGATACTTCTGCTGTATTATATGGACAAATTCAGGTAGAAAATAATACAGTTGATGTTTCTTTAGATGGACAAAAAACAAATTCTTCTACATCAGGTGCGACAATTTATTCTTATCAATCAAAATCACAAGATGCAATAGTGGTAAAAAATTCATATTGCTCAATAAATGGATTTAAAGCTAAAAATATATCTAGTAGTGGTACAACTTATTACGGGGCTTTTGCTAGATTTACAAGTGGAGCAAGAGGTGGCGTAGGAAATTGCGATGTTATATATTATGAAACTCCGATTAAAAGTGAGTATGGCTCACAGGTAGGATTTTGGAATGTAAAAGGTAAGACAAAATACAGAAGAGCAGTTGAAAATGGTGGAATTATTATATCAGGTGGGACTATACCTGAAACTACTAGCTCACAAGATGATATTAATAGAGGTCTTATTCATCAATCCGGAACATTAAAAGAAACTACTACTATGGGATGGTATAGCAGTAGTGGTAGTGGTGGTAGTGGAGGACAAGATGGGTCTTCATCAAATACTCAAACTATTACAAAAACATTTAGTTTAATTAATTTAAGAAGTGTTCCTGAAGGAAGTGGTAGTGCTACTTCAGGATTTAAAGGAAAAATGGCTCAAGGTAAATATGGTTCTTATAAACTTCATAGAGGTAAAGCTGACTTGCCTACATCTGCTTTAAGTTTTATTAAATCTGCATCTTCTATTACATCTGTATCAATAACTTGTCATAGATTAAATACAAGTCACGGATATGCTGGAGCAATTCCATATCCAAGATTAAGATTTAAAAATACAAACACAGATTCTTATTCAAGTTACTATACTAATAGTAGTGTTAAATTTGCTAGAGGGGACACTAAAACGATTCCTATTAATGATAGTTCTATTAGAACATTCTTACTAAACGGAGGAGACGAATTACAATTCTATGTTGAAAGTGGTGGAAATCCTACACAACAATATTCTCATTACGATAATGTAAAAATAAAAATAACTATTAAAAAATAAGGGAGAGGATTTTAATGGATAAAAAACAAGTTAAACCAGAGTTTGTCTATGTTGTGGCTATGGAAAGAGTTTTGGAATTACAACAAAACATACTTCTAAAAGAAGCATTAATTAGGCAACAAGAAAAGGAAATAGAAAAATTAACAACGTTATTAAATAAAGCGTTAAATGATTCGGAGGTGGAATAATGGCTTTTATTGAAGATTTAACAGAAAAAAGTGTTCCGAGTGATTCTGATTATCTTATAGTTGAAGATAGTGAGAGTACTAAAAAAATACAATTTAGAAATTTGGCTAAAAAAACACCTATTGATATAAAAGTAAATGGAAACAATAAAATTTACCTTATTTCATCAGATGGTACACAAATCGGAGATGGAGCAGTTTTATCTATCTCCGATGAAAAAGCAAAACAAATAGAAATGGTTTTTGACGGAGTATGGGTAAAATGGAGATACCAAGGAGATACCTCTTGGAAAAACTTATTTTCAGTGGCAGAAATAGGTGGTTCAGGTGGTGGAAGTGGCGGTAGTTCAGGTTCAGGTGGTGGAAATACTGATGTTAATTTTACAATAGGCACTGTTACAACTCTACCAACAGGAAGTGACGCTACGGCAGTTATAGAAGAGCCAACAGATAACAACTTTATTTTAAGTTTAGGATTGCCTAGAGGTGAAGCAGTTACTGTAGATGGAGAAGGAGTAGATATTACAAATCAGATTAAAACAAACACCGATAAAACTTCTTCTAAAGTTTCTGTAATAGTTAGAACAAATAATAGATATGTGTATGGAACATTAAATTCGCTTACATTGTTAACAAATACGGCAGAAGCCTCTTTACCTAATTATAATGTTACGGTATCTTTTAGAACTCAAGATAATACTCCTATAAAATTTTCACAATCTAATAATCTTTATATGGTTGGAGACGATTGCCTTTTTGGAGCATTAATACCTAGAGTATCAACAGATTATAGAATAGAAATTGCTTATGGTGGAACAAGACTACTAGGAAAAGTTTATGGTGCTAATTATGGATATGTAGCTAATTTATCTAACTTTTCTGGTGGGGCAAATATTTCAGCCGTAGCAAAAACATATTTTGATGCATCTTCTGATTTTTGTTATGGGTCAACTACAATATTATCTGGTAACGCTACTTCAAAATCAAGCGTAACAGATTCTAGTGGGAAATATTATATTGATTGTTCTACTCTTACTTCACTAGCTTATAGGGGAATAACTTATTCTGATTCAAAATATAGTGATTGGTCAAAAACTAACTCTGCAAGAACATCTAAATATTCTTACGCTATAGAATTACCTAGAACTTCAGCAGAACAAGCTAGATATTGTATTGAAAAAGGATGGATTTTACCTAAAGAATATTGGGGAGAAAACTTCTCCAACTTACAAGCAGGAGATTTAATATTCTATTCTGAAAGACCTGTTAGTAAAGCTAGTACATGGGGAACAAGATTTATGAGAGCAGGGCATGTAGCTTTAGTATCAGGAGTAGAAGGAGGTACCGTTTATGTATATGAATCAACAAGTAGTTCTTCTGTTGACGGACTAAGAAAAATAAACATACTAGATAATACCCCTGAAAAAATAAGTATAATTGCTAGACCGCAGTTAACAGTAGGTTCTTCTGGAGGACAAGACGGTTGGGATATTGAAGATGACCCTTCTGAAAATATGTTAGAAAATGGTGGGATATCTACTTCTACAGGAAATAATATAGCTTCTTCTATTTATGTTAGAAATAGAGGATATATTAATTTAGGAAATGTAAAAGGTGTAAAGTTATCCATCTCTAATAAAAATATGGTAATAGCTAATGTTTATTATTATAATTCAAACAATAGCTTAGTGTCTTATCAAAATGTGGGTGATACTTCTTATAATGGAACAGTACCATCAGGTGCTACTAAGATTAGATTTACTTTTAGAAAAACAGATAATAGTACTATAAATTATTATGAGGTAGATTATGATATTACTTATACTATGAATGAAAACGTAGATGTTAAACCAACTCCTTCTATTATGGGATTTAGAGATTTTCCAAGAGTAACGGGAAAAATAACTAACCAATATGAACTTGTAGCAAAATTAAATGAACTAATTGAAGATTACAATACAATGTATGTTTATGGAGCAATAGGGCAACATTTAACTGCTTCATTAATTTCTGACAGAGCAAAGGCTTATCCTAATTTTTATACCTCTTCAAGACTAAAAGTATACGAAAAGGCTATATCAAGCGGAAAATATATTTGGGGATTTGACTGTGTAAACGTTATAAAATCTGTCCTTTGGGGTTGGAATGGAGATAAAAGTAAGTCTTATGGTGGAGCGGTTTATGGTAGTAACGGAGTTTCTGATGTAAGCGCAGATGGATGTATTAAAATTTGTAAAAACGTAAAAAGTTATTATGGCTCAAATGACAATGTAGACCCTTGGGATGATATACAAATAGGAGAAGCAGTTTGGACGAATGGACATATAGGAGTCTATGTAGGAGAAGGTTTAGCAATAGAATGTACTCCTAAATGGGATAATAAACTCCAAATAACAGGCATAGGGAATAAACCTTTTAATAAAGCTTATGATGGCAAAAAAAGAACATGGAAAAAACATGGTAAATTACCTTGGATTACTTATCTTGATAAATGTCCTTGGGGAGAAACATCAGGAGATAATCAGGTTTCCGAATTTAAAAGTAAAACATATAATGCGAGTATATCTACATATTATCCTACTGCAACTTCAACAGATACAACTTCTAAATCAGGGGCAAAAAAAATTCTTACCGATTTAAACATGGGGAAAGGATTAACTTATTCAAATTATAAAAATGCTATAAAATGGCAGTCTTTAGTTGATGAAATTGCTCCTAAATTTGGAGTAGACCCTGCTGTAGCAATAATGATAATTGCTGCAGAAAGTGGAGGAGACCCTAATCAAAAAACTGGTTCAAATGGTGGTTATGGGTTAATGCAATGTGAGAGAAGTGTATATATAAAAGGATTTAAAAACCCAAATACAGGTAAAACAAATTCCGGAGTACATACTATAAAATATTTAGATGGAACAACTAAAAGGGTAACGTTATCTATGACCACAATGGATGGGAACACAGAAAGTGGTAGAAGACTACAGGTAGAATTCGGTTGTCATGAACTTAGAGATAGAGCTAGAAATTATTATTGGAATATTATACACTCTTTAGTCGCTTATAATATGGGAGCAGGAGCATTTAATCTTATATGTAGTAAATATATCTGTGAAAAATATGGATACAAATTAGTTCGTAGTGGTTCTTTATCTAAACAAAGTTCTCAGGTTCAAAAGAAAGTTAAAGAAATGCTTAAACAAGGAGACTTGGGATATTTAAAATATAGAAAATGGTATACAACAACAGGACATAATTATCTTAATGCTGGTCCGGGAACTGCTAATAATATAGAACTTTATTTGCAATATTATAAATCAGTTAATGGGCAATTACCATATTTCTATGACGATGATAATAAAAAATTAAATTTTGAAGATGTAATATCTGTAACTACAAGTTCAACAACTTCTTCAACTACTACTTTAACCGATGCTATGGGAAATACTTGTATAGGATATCCTACTGAATTAATTTGTTCTGCTCCTGAAAGTATTCCTTTGGGTAGCAAAGTATTTGTGCAAGGAACAGGGTCAGATTTAGATGGCAAAATGTTTACTGTAGTAGACAGATGTGACGAATTAAATGATTCGTTAAATATAAAATTATGTATGGAAAACAAAACTATTGCAGACACCTATGATGAAATGACAGGAAATGTTCTAGTTGGAGATATTGTAAATGATGGAAAGATAGTAGTTACAACAGCAGGAGTTAATATAAGAACTGGCACAAGTAGTTCTTATCAAAAAGTTGGTCATGCAATAAAAGATTGCCACTTTACATGGTTGAAAACATTTAAAAATGGGTGGCATAAAATAGATTTTAAAGGAAAAGAATGTTATATGTCAGGAATGTATTCAGAAGTTAAGGATGTGAGCTAAATGAAAAAATGGCTTAAAAAAGAATTTTTTATTTTTATAATATTTGGTATATCTTATTTTACATTAGAAATTCTTTATAGAGGATATTCGCATTGGACTATGATATTTTTAGGTGGAATAGTAAGCGTTCTTATAGGATTAATTAATGAAATAACTCCAAATATGAGAATGTGGAAACAAATGCTTTTAGGAACAATACTTATTACTGTTTTTGAATTTATACTTGGATATATTCTGAATATAAAATTAGGATTAGGGATATGGGATTATTCTAATATCCCTTTTAACATTATGGGACAAATATGTTTGCCGTTTTCTTTTTTATGGTTTGTATTATCTTATTTTATAATTATGTTAGATGATATATTAAAGGAAACATTTTAAACATATCAAATATAATATAAATTAACAAGGTATTTTAAGAAAAAGGAGATGGTCAAGATGGCAATATTTGTAGGCGTTGGAAGAACAGATGAGTGTTCTAACAGTAAAAAAGAAGAAAAAGAAAAAAAATGGAAACTTTTATCGGAAATTAAATTAACAGCGAATAATCCAAAAATACTTATAAAACAAGATGCAGAAGGAAATGGATTTAGCTGTGAAAGAATAATAATTATTGGTAAAATTGTTTCTAACACAACAAGTAAACCTATGTGTAAAATAAATAATACTATGGAATTTTCAGGAGTAAATTCGACTTATGTGAATGGGACTAGATATATTTATGAGACATATGAAGACAAAGGTTTTTTTATAGAAAGAGACACCAAATATCTTACTCAAGACATACTTGAAAGTTCAGTCTTATTTGATAATGGATTCTTTAGGGTAGTTAAAGGTCAAGCTAATGGTATAAAATCTATTGAATTATATGGAGATTCACCTTCTTTTGTATTTAAAGCAGGAACAGAGTTGGAAATTTATGGATTCTAATACATATACAATATCTTTGGAATTAGTATTTTCATGTATAGCCATGATAATAGGAGTTGGGTCATTTTTAGCTTCTAGAAGTAAAGAAAGTGACAAAATTGGAAGAGAACGAGCGACTGTTGAAGTTAAATTAGATTATATAGCCCAATCATTAGATGATTTAAAAGCTCAAATAAATGAATCAAGAGAAGAAGATGAAAGAAATAAAAACAAAATATCCGAAATGGAAAAGATAATGCTTAAACATTCAATGAGATTAAATACAATAGAAAATGAATTAAATATTGACTATAAAGAATTTAAAGAAGATGAATAATATGACGAGGGGTTTCCCCTCGTTATTTTTTTTATAAGGAGGTGATTTCGTATGGCAATATTTTATGACTATACGATAACCGTAGATGGAGATAAAGCTAAATTAGATAAAAATATATATTTATACAAAAATAATAAAAATATAACTTATTATTTTAAGATACAAAATGCTCCCTTTAAATTTATTAATGCAGTAGATATGGTAGAAAGCTTAAATGCTTCTACGGCAGATATAAAAATATTAAAGCCTAACGGAGTAAAGAAAAGAATAAAAAATATTCCTATTGAAAATGGGAAAGTAAAATTAGAAATAGATGATAGTTTTATGGATGAGATATCTGAAATAGGCAAATATACTTTTCAAATAGATTTATATGATAACGCTACAAATAAAGGTAGGGTAACAATACCTCCTGTTATAGAACAATTTTGTGTACTTGCACCTATCTTTGAAGATAATGAAGCGACAGAATAGGTGATATTGTATGGCTATTTTTTATAATTATACAATAACAGTTAATGGTAATAAAGCTAGTATGGATAAAAACATTTATTTATACAGAAAAAATAAAAATGTAGATTATTATTTTGAAATTAAAAATGCTTGTTTTAAATTTGAAGATGAAATCAATTATATAATTAGTTATAACGCTAAATATGCTAGATTCAGAGTTATAAAACCCGATGGAACAAAATTTTTTACAGAAAAAAGAGAAGTAGAAAACGGATATGCAAAATTTTCTGTCACAGAAGACTTAATAGATGAAAGAGCAGAGGTTGGTACATACGTTTTTCAAATAGACTTATATGACGGAAGCAATGGATTTATTACTATACCTCCTATCTATAATCAATTTCATGTTTTAGAACCATTATTTGACGAAGACGAATCAGGAGCAGGACAAGTAGACATATCTAGCGTAGATGTAGCGTACATAGGAGATACACTAGAGAAGGTTACAATTTTTGATGAAAACGGTGTATATGTTAAAACGTTTTGGAAACCAAAAGAGATAATTTCGTCTGTAAGAATGAATAAAATAGAAGAAGGAATATATTCTTTAAGTCAAAAAGTCGCAGATTTAACATTCAAACCGATATCTATTACTTCCTTTAAGAGTAATTTATCTAAAACAGTATATGAAAAAAATATAGAAACTATAAATAGTTGCAAGTTTACATGGAGTACAAGTATGATTCCAAAATCAATTAGTCTAACCGATTGTACTGTTGAGACTAGCGATACAAGTTATACATACAATAAGACAATTTCAGACACAAAGACCTTTACACTATCGGTGACTGATAGTAAAAATAATGTAAGAAGTTCTAGTATTACTTTTACATTTGTTTATCCTTTTTATTATGGAACATTTACCAACTCACTAACAGAAGCAGATATAAAAAATGAAGTTAAATTAGTTGAATTAAAAAACAACAAAACATTAACTTTAACATATAATGACATGAAAGTTTTTTATGCTTATCCCAAGGCTTATGGAGAATTAAAAAGTATAAAAGATGGAAATGGGTTTGAATATTTAAACGACTTTAATAAAGAAGAGATGAATATTAATAGTATTCCTTATTATGTTTATAAAATAAAAAATAAAGCAAGTGTATCTCAAATAAAATATACATTTAGCTTTTAGAAAGGAGAGATATAAATGATTATTGGTAGCAATTTTGATTTGTCTTCAAGGTTATATTTAGACTCGAGACAGTTATGTGATAGTTATGCAGACCTTATAGAGAACAAAAATAATATCTTATATCCTCCCGGATTTGAAGTTTATTGTTTTAAGGAAAAAACAAAGTATTATAATGCTTGTGAAAATATAGAAGATAAACCAGTATGGAAAGAAGCAGCACGAGGTAGTATTGCAGAAGTTTTTATAGAAAGTGATACTATTCCGGAGAATAAAGACCTTTATTGGATTGATACAGGAACAGTAGATACTTTAGGGAATCAATCTGCTCACGAAGGAATAATTAAAGAGCTTTTAGAAACAGTTAGAAATCTTCAAAAAAGAATATTAGTTTTAGAAGAGAAAGTTGGCTCAGGAATAATTTCTCCAACAACAGGAGACTATTTACAATTAGCAGATGGAACAAATTTACAATTAGCAGACGGAACATTTTTAGAACTATCTTCAGGAGATTCTTCGAGTAAAAAATATTTACAATTAGCAGATGGAACATTCTTAGAATTAGCAAATAATACTTTCTTAGAAATAAATTAGAGGTGATAAGATGACTAAATTTAATGAACTTAATAAAACTATTGTCATTAATGACACAGACTATTTATTGTTGGGAACAAATTTAGATAGTGGATTTGAAAATAAAATAGCTAGTATAGAAACTTTAAAAAAAGCATTATTAGGAGATACTTCTAATCAATATTTAAACTTATTATCTTCTGACGGGAAGAAAGAATTTAGATTAACATTAGATGGAAATGGTAAAATGCATATTTTTCCTATAGAAGCTTATACTAGCACTCCTTATACAGAAGGACAGAATTTAGAATCCCCTTTAAAAATAGTTCCAAGTAATAAAATAGATTCGGAAAACAATAGTGGCTTAGTTATTCAACAAATATACGGCGGTGGTTCATTAACCACAAAAGAAACAGCAGTAAGTCATAATTTTGTTGAGTTATATAATTGTAATACCGTTGATATAAATTTAAATGGTTTATATCTTTGGTATAAACCTAATGGTGGAAGTTGGAGTTCTTTAGCTTTAAGAGGAATAGTCCCTGCCGGACATTCTTTTTTAATTAGGGGTAATGCACTTTATAATATAAATAGTGATATAGTTAGATGTAAAATAACAGAGTATGACCAAGAATGGAATATATCTTTTTCGGAAAATGGATTCACAATATATTTATGTGTAGGAGAAAAAGAACCCGAGGCAACGCCAGTTAAATATATAAAAAATGAATTAGGAGCAATAACATCTACTGACCAAAGATGGGTTGATATGCTTGGTGGTGGCGGAGCAGAAGATTCTCACACTATCGCAGTATATGAAGGCGGATATTATAATATGGGAATGAGTAGATATTGTTCTTTAAGAAGAATGAATTTTAATAATGGTAAAAATAATAGAGACGATGCAAGTATTATAGATTATCAAACTTGTGAAGTTGAAAAATTTAGACCAAGAAGTTTAGCAGACGGATATTGGAACTCAAGTGCAGAAACAATACAATTTAATAAATATAGTCCTTCAATGGTTAATATGTGTTATGGGGAAAATGGTGATACTTCAAGAACTTTCACTTTTGAAACTCCAGTAACAGATTACGATGGAATTATTAAATACAGAAAACAAGGAGAAACAAAGTGGATAAAGAAAAAAACAACTAAAGATATTGTAAATCTTTATGACCAAGTAGTTAATATTCATAGAGTAATTATACATGATTTAACTTATGGAACTTACGAATATCAACTAGGTGTAGAAGGTATGCTTACAGATATAGAAACATTTGAAGTAAAACAATATAACCAATCCAACAACTTAAAGATGCTATGGACTACTGACGAACAAGGATTTACAGAATACGAATATAATGCAGTAAGAACAGCCTGTGATGCTATTGAGCATTATGAATATTCAAATGGCACTCCTAACTTCGATTGTCATTTAAATAGTGGCGATATTTCACAAAATGCAAACAGACCACAGGAATGGCGATACTATTATAAATATCATGAAAATAATCTTAAAACTATGCCACATATACTTAATTGTGGTTGTTTCAGCCACCTTTATATAGCGATATATAATGAAAAATTTATTGAATTGCTGGAAACTCTTTAGAGCTTATTAAACTACAACGTAAGGTTAAATCCTAAGCGTGAATGTTTGAAAATTAATAAGATTAGACAATCAGCAGGGAAGTTTTTATAAATAGGTTAACAACAATATTAAAACGGATATAATAGAAAAGAGGTGATAAAATGAATAGAATAAATTATGAAGAAATAAAAGAATATATAGAAAATGAAGGGTATAAATTATTGACTTCTAAGCACGAGTATTTTGGTATGAAAACAAAGTTAAAAACAATTTGCCCCAAAGGGCATCGTTGGGAAGTATCTGCTGGGAATTTTAAACATGGTTTAAGATGTGCAGAATGTAAAAAAGAAAAGAAAAAAGAGCTACAATTTAAAGAAGTTAAAAAATATATAGAGAATGAAGAGTATGAATTATTAGAGACAAAATATATTAATAATTATACTCCTATGAAAATGAGATGTAATAAAGGACATATTTCCTTTATTTCATGGGCGAATTTTAAAAAAGGAAGAAGATGCTCTACTTGTTATAAATATAGAAAATTAACATATTCGGAAGTATTTAATTATTTTAAAAAATATGGATTTAAATTACTGTCTAAAGAATATATAAATGCTCATGAAAAAATGAAAGTAATGTGTCCTGAAGGGCATATATTTTTAATTTCGTATGCAAAGTTTTATAGTGGTAGAAGATGTCCGATTTGTAATTCTTCTACAGGCTCTCAAGAGATAACAAATATTTTAAATTCTTTTAAGATAAATTTTGAAAGAGAAAAAATATTTAAAGATTGTAAAGATAAAAGATATTTACCTTTTGATTTTTATTTGCCTGATTATAATTGTTGTATTGAATATGACGGAGAGCAACATTTTGAAATAAGCAGGACTTTTAAATTAACAGATAAAGACTTTAAAATTATAAAAAAACATGATGAAATTAAAAATAAATATTGTAAAAATAATAATATTAAATTGATAAGAATTCCTTATTGGGAGTTTAAAAATATAAAAGATATATTAATATCAAACCTATTTATAGAAAAACCTTCAACGACTATCCCTTCGGATGTTGAAATACATCAATAGGAGTACGGCTCAAGCGATTGGAGTGGGTGAGAATCCCTTAAACGGAAGTGGTAAACATCTCTTAGGAGATGAAGATATAGTCTCGACCTATATGAAAGTATAGGAAGTTTATAAGAGAACTGCATAGATGTAGCGAGTCTATGTGAAGATAACGAATAACGACTTAATAGACAAGAAATTTGGTACAGCTTTTGAATATTATGGCACTTTTGAAAATCAACCATTATTAAATGCTTATGAACCTCATGTAGAAGGGGAAAGAGCAGTTCCAATGGTTTCTAGTTATAGTTTTGATGTTGGTTTTGTACATTTTGTAGTGATTAATTCTAATACAGAATATATGTACCCAGAAGTAAATACAGATGAGTTTCTAAGAAAACAAATAGAATTCTTAGATGATGATTTAACTAAGGTTGAAGCAAGAGCGACTAAACCTAGATGGGTAGTTGTTACTTGTCATTTAAGTCCTTTTACAATAGTTAGAACTAAGAGATTGCAACAATGGATTCCTTATATAGAAAAACATAAAGTGGATTTTGTATTATGCGGCCATAACCATACTTATTCAAGAAGTATCCCACTATACACAGGATATAAAGGAGCGACATATGATTCTTCTACTAGAAAGTTTACACTTGCACCATATAACAATTATGTAGATGTTGTATCTACTGGCTCTACTCAATTAAAAATAGTAGATGAAAGTATAACAAGAACAGCCAATAAAGCTAATGGAACATATTACATAATGTGTCAGGCGACAGGTTATAAGCAAAAGGGTAAGGAAAAAGCTATTAATTTACCTAGTGGACAAAATTTATTAAAAACTGAAAATTCAAGTTCTATACATGACAATGGTAATGGTCAGCCTTGGTGGTACGCTTATACAGGTACTCTGCCAGTACAACCAACATACATTATGGTGGACTTTGGATATGATAAAGTCACATTTAATATGTATTATATTAAAGATGTACTTACTAAAGATTTAGAAGAAAAAATTACAGTAAATGATTTTGACCCTGCTAAGAATGAAAGAGTTTTATTTGATACGCTTACTGTTAATTATTCAGACAGAAATAAATAAGAGGTGATTAAATGCCTACAATAAGAAAATATAATAAAGAAACAGAGAAATATGAAAAAAGAGCTACCTCCGATGCGTTGGAGGTGTCTCTTTTAGATGTAGAAGGAAATTTTGAATCTGATAATGTAGAAGGTGCTTTAAGAGAATTAGGAGACGCTAAGGGGCAAATAGAAGTTAATAGAGGTATTATAGACGCTGTTAATTCTACTATTACTGACCATATTAAAAATCACCCAAGTGGTGGGGGTGGCGGAGGCACAATGCCTACTATAAGCACCGACTGGAACGAAACTTCTATTGACGGAGATAAAGACTTTACAATTCCTATTTATTTTACATCTCCAAATTTAGGAGAAGGTACTTTATATGTTTTAATTAATAATGTAGAAACATCTATACAGACAATTTCTCAAGGTAACAATACTATTAAAATACCTGCTTTAGGGAGTGGTAAAAAAAGACTTTCTATTTATGTAAAAGATAGAGGACAACTTATGTCTAATCAATTAACATGGGATATTGTTTGTGGTGGTATTAAACTAACTGTAACGATGAATACAGATATAGATTATACTCTTAAAGATAGAATATTATTAACTTACAATATAGACTGTGATTTACAAACTGATATAAATACGATTATTACTATTGATGGAACAGAATATACAGTTAAATCCAATAAAGGGTACAACTCTTATGAGATTAAGGGGTTAACAGTAGGGGTTCATAAAGTTGAAATATATGCAACTGCTGATGTTTATTCTACTCCTTCACAAGTATTTAATGTTATAATTGTTGCTACAGAACAATTATTTATAACCTCAACATTTGACACAACTAAACAATATGAAAAGGGTCAGCCTATGAATATTAATTACAGAGTCTCTATAGCAAACACAGATTATTATACTATTAATATGTATGTTGATGATTTTGAAAAACCTATTAAGACATTATCTCAACAACCCGGAAACTACTATTGGACTTTTACTCCTGAATTTGAGTTAGGAAAACATACTTTAAGAATAGAAGCTTATAACTCTGATAAGAGTAAAACTGCCACATTAGATTTGCCTTTTGAATTAGTTGCTTCTAGTTATCAAGCTATGGAATATGTTAGTACAGGTCTAATAGCTTCTTTCAATGCGAAAAATAGAACTAATTCAGATGTTGACAGAGGGTATTGGGTAGACGATATAAATGGATATATAGGAAGATTATATAATTCAAATTATGGTACTAACGGTTGGATAGACGGAGAATTAGTATTAAATGGTAACACATATGTAGAGATTGATATGACTCCTTTTAGCGAAAATGTAACTAGAGGATTCACTTTGGACATGGTATTTAGTGTGGAGGATATAGGTAATCCTTTAGCTAGAGTTATAGACTGCACAAGTCTTTCTGCTCCTTATCCGGGGCTATATGTTAATCCTTATAAGGCTAATTTGGCTACTGTATCTCATAAGACAGAATTAGATATAGGGCAAGGAGAAGATATACAGATTACTTTTATGATTGATAGGGTTTCTAAATTTGGTAAGGTATTCATCAACGGAGTATGTTGTGACCCATTCCAGTTATCAGATTCATCTTCTGGTAGCCAAATAATATATGAACAAATTAAACATGCAGAAAAAATATATTTAAACAGTGAAAAAGGGACAAGTAATTTTGGTTCTTGCAAAATAAAAAGAATAATGATGTATGAAAGAGAATTATCAGACGAAGAAGTTCTTCAAAATAGAATAGCAGATATGAAAATAGAAGAACAAGAAGAAGAATATAACAAAAACTATAACGATGCTTATATGCCTTGTATGTACATTTATGGAGATATAAGCAATATGACTTTAACAAATAAAAAAGAAGTTAGAATAAAATATGTTTCACCTAATGCTGATTTATATGGGTCATCTTTTGAATATCCTAGATGTAAAATGTATTGGCAAGGGACTTCTTCTATTCAATATGCTAATAAGAATTTTAATATAGAATTAGGAGATAGTGACGGAAACCAAGTATTTTATACTCCTTTTAAGAATGGTATTTTAGAATATTTATTCTGTTTAAAATGTAATCAAATGGAATCTTCTAATGTTATGAATACAGGGTCTGCTATGTTTGTTAATGACAACTTATATGTAGAAAAGAATCCTGCCCAATTAAAGAATGATAAGGTTAGACAGGCTATCGAAGGCTTTCCTATGCTTTTATATATAAATGATGAATTTGTTGGACTGTATGACTTCAACTTAGATAGATATAGTTATCGTTCTTATGGGTATAACTTATTCGATAAGTGTTTAGCTTATGAAGTATCAGCCAACTCTGACACAACAGCAGGTGCTTTTAATTCTTGGACTTCTTCTAGTGGTAAGACAGAACAAAATTATTATGCTTCTGACTTTGAATGTTTATATCCTCCAAGTAGACAAAATGGTAATGACAACTTTGCAGAATTAAAAACATTAGTTGATTTCGTAAGTGGTGCAGATGAAGATTTATTTAAAGAACAGTTTGATACTTATTTTGATAGACAGTCTGTATTTAGATATTATTTATTTGTACAAGTATTCGGGGGAATAGATTCTTTGGGAAAAAATATGAAAATAGTTACATTTGATGGTGTAAAATGGTATTTGCAAGTATATGACTTAGATAGTTTAATGGGATTAGACAATACTGGTGCATTAACGTTTGATGTTGACATAGAAGTTGAAAGTGGAGTATTTAATACATCTAATTCTAAACTATGGAGTAAAATTAGACTTTATTTTGCTAATGAATTAAAACAAGAATATATTAATATGAGAAATGGTGTATTCACACTTGAAAATATGTATAAATATTTCTACGATAATCAGATGGATAAAATACCTGTAAGATACTATAATAAATCTACTGAATATAAATATTTAAGATTTGGTGCAAAATATTTATATGCCTGTCATGGTAATAGATATTTCCAAATAAAAAGATGGCTAAAAGAAAGATTGTTATATTGTGATACTTTATTTGGATATGAACCTTCTACCTCTAACTTTGTTACTGTTCGTTGTAATAAACAAGGTAAGGTTTCGATGGACATATCGACTTATAGTCCTATGTATTTATCTGTAAAATGGAGAGACGAAGCAGATGGCAGCGGAACACAAACGTTAAAAATACCTAGAAATAAATCAGTTAAATTTAGTTATACAATTCCTACTGCTACAGATCAGGAAGTTATTATATATGGAGCAGAATACATCAAGTCTTTAGGAGATTTAAGTACTTGCAATCCAACTCACTTACTTTTATCAAATGCTACGAGAATAAATGAGGTAATATGTAGAAACAGTTCAAAATTAGTAAATGCAGAAATAAATGGTTGTGACTATTTACAAAAAATAGATTTTAACGGCTGTTCTAATTTAGGTAGTTTAACCAGTTATCAGGTTATGGAATTAGCTACCTGTCAAAACCTGAAATATTTAGATATAAGAGGAACAAAAATGACAGGGGTAAACTTTGATAATAATGGTGGTAACTTAGAGGAAATATATCTTCCTAAAACAATAACATCATTATACTTGAGAAACCAATATGCTTTAAAAATTGTAGGTTTAACAAGTGTTAGTTGGTATTCTCCTTATCACACAGAAGCTTTAAGTGGAGCAAGTGATATAACATCGTTTACATTAATTAACTGTCCTTTAGTAGAAAGACTTACTTCCCGTACAGATATAAATATGAACGGATGGAATCAAACATTTTATGATTTTAATGGGAATAAAAGAAGTGGAGATACATTAGGGGATTATGAAGATGCTACTAAGTATAGACAAATGGCACTCTTTGGGCTAGGGCTATGTAATGCAACTTCTATCCATATAGAAAACAGTATGCTATCTACTAAATATATGTCTTTTAGATTTAATTATAGACTAGAAGAATTAACCTTAAAATATTTACCTAATCTTCAAGAATTAACTATTGGTGAAACTCAAACAGGGCACGTATGGAATTCTACAGATGATATGTGTGGTTCTTTTGATTTTAATAATATCAATATCACAGAATGTCCTAATATAAAAACGTTTAGAATACATCAATATGATGAGAGAGAAACTAAATGGTTTAATAGTGGAACTAATATAATAGATTTAACTAAGTTTGAAAATCTTGAAACATTTACTTGCAATATTACAACTCAAGACCTAGATACAATACTCCTTCCTTCTACATTAAAAACAATATGGATTAAACTTATGTGCGGATTTACTACTGCCGAATACCCAAATAAATGTTCAAAAGCAAAATGTACTTTAAAGAATATATATTTTAAAGAAGACCATCCAAACGGATATGAAGGAATAGATTTTGGAAATAGAGAATTAACAGAGTTATGTTTATCTGGAGTAATTCAATCAACAGGAATTATTAAAGGAGTAAATACTAAAAATATCTATGTTAGTCCTGTATTTAATAATATGGATGAAAAAGAAAGAGGCTCTGAATTATATCCTCAAGTAAAAGTTCAGGGTAAAATAGACTTATCTAATTATAATTGGACGGAAGCATACTGGTGGTTTACAAATGTTGATTTTACTTCTGACAATTTAGAATTCGTTATGCCTAATGACTGGGATTATCTAATAGATACTCGTTTGAAAAGAGTAAGGGGCATGTTCTTTGATTGTAAGAATTCTGATTTTACTTGGGAGTTTGCAGGTAGATTCTTTAAGTTATTACAAAATAGAGATGACTTAGGAAGAACTTATAAATATGCAATACTTCAAGAACAATCTTCTTATGAAGAACAGGCGGTTACAATAGAAAATAATTATGATATAGCAGATTATAACTATGGAGACACACCTTTTGTTGGTTCTAACCTTAAATATATTAGAGAATGTAATTTTAAAGGAAATGCTATAGCATATGGTACTTTCAGAAATTCAAATCTTGTAAAAGTTGGAACAATTACTTGTAGTGGCTCAAATGTATGGTGGAGTTCCGAAAGTTTATTCCAAAACAGTAAAAACTTAGAAGAAGTAGAGTGTATCAATATGACTGGAGCTAATAGTACTACAAACTGGTTTGCTAGTTGTCCTAAATTAAAAAGAGTTGGAACAGTAAATGTAAATGCTAAGAATATAAATCAAATGTATGCTTATTGTCCTCAGCTAACAGAATTAGCATTACCTACTTTAACTAATTTAGAGAGAATGAGTGGGTTTGTTAGAGGGTGCACTTCTTTAACTGAATTACATCTTAATGAAATAACAGAAAACACTCCTTTAGAATATATGGACTGGGCATTTAGAGATTGCCCTAATTTAACTTCTGTAACTATTGGAGGAACTACTCTACCCCCAACATTGGTAACAATGGAGGGAGCGTATTATGGAGATAAAAAGCTTACAAAAGTAATTCCTTTACCTAATGATTTTAGTAATAAATGTAGTATGCGTTCTTGTTGTTATGGTTGTTCTTCATTAACAGATGATAATATATATAAAACTCTTCCATATAATGTAAGTAATATGGATTATATTTATTATGCTTGTCATGGATTGACAAATCCGTCTATAGTAGTCAATTCTGACAGAACAAGTTCTCAATCTTGTTTTGAGGGGTGTGCAAACATAAAATCTGTTAGAGCAGAATTTAATGGTACATATTCTTATGGATTTAATAATTTCTGTAATAACTGTGGAGAACTCACAGATGCTTATATTAAATTCCCTTATTCTCTATATTTTAATGATGATGCACAGACTTGCTCTGAAAATGGGAATATATTTGCTTATTGTAAAAAGCTTATAAACGTAGAGTTGAATATGACTAGATTAGAAAGTAAATCAGATTTTAGAGCAATGTTTAGACAGGATAAATATATAGAATCTATAAAAGGATTTGATTTAAGCAATCTTCATAGAGATGATAGAAGACCAAATGATAACGCTTGGTATTTTACTTATGATACATCTTTTGAATTTATGAAGGATTGGGTATTTGCGACAGACGAAAATGGTAATACTAAAAAATTAACAAATTCATATAAGATGTATAATTTAGAATTAACTCCTGCTGCTACTATAGAATCTCTTATGAATGGGTTAGGAACAGTACAAGCAGAAACATTAACATTAGGTCAAGCAACCTTAAATAGGCTATCGGAAGAACAAAAAGCTAATGCAGTAGCAAATGGTTGGACTTTAGCGTAGGTGATTATATGAATAATATAGAAATAATAGAAAAAAAAGGTTATAGAATATTAAGACCAAAAGAGGGTTATATCCTTTATAAAGATGGAGAAATCTTTGAAGGAGATGTGATACTAGGAGTCAATGCGACTCCTAGTGCTTATTCTACTATAGAGGATGTAAATTATAAAGAAATACAAAAGAAAATTGAAGAATTAGACCCTCTTAAAGAATTAAAAGAACAGAGAATTGAGTTGAGCAAAAATAATTTAGCACAATATCTTAAAGATAATCCATTATTTTCTACTGTTAAGTATGAAGAAGGAAGATATTATAATGTGACAATGGAGAAACAACAGTTGTTAACAAGTACTTTGCTTTCATATCAGTTAGATAATATCTTTGGAACAGAATCAAACTTGAAATGGAATGACACCAAAAATGTATGCGAACCTTATTCTTTTGAACAGTTAGGGAGATTGTCTAAAGAAATAAAATTATATGTTGAGCCATTAGTAGAAAAACAACAACAAATGGAAGTTAATATTAGAAATTGCAAAACAGAAGAAGAAGTGTTTAGTATTAAATTAGATTTTGAAGGAGTTGATTAGATGAAAGAGTTAATTGATTATTTTAATGAAAAATATACTAAAAAGAAAGAGTATATTTGTAAAGATTTAAACCCTATTAAATTATTAAATAGCGATGAATACGATAATTTTAGGGGTGAAGCTGGTTTAATAATCCTACAAAAACTTCAATATTATCCATTATTTAAAGTGCCGAAGATAAAAAATAATAGACCAGCATCTATTGGTTATATTTTAAAAACGGATAATGAAGAATATAAAGGGAGCATGAAACAAGTTGTAAGAAACGGGCATAAACTAAATGCATATAGCAATCCTTATATTAGAATTGCAATAAACGGAGACGAGGTTGCTTTAGATAAAAATAATATATCTATAAACGTAAATAACTGTTCTTTAACATTATATATAGATTCTCCTGAGCTACCTAAATTAGAATATCCTAAAAATAAAATGGATATGTATAGAGCGTTAAATTTTATAGAGGCAGTATGCTATTCTATTTATGACATTAATTTATTTGGGCTTTTTAATGAGGCAATGAATGATATCTTCTCCCCTAATAATATAGATGAAATTGATTTATTTTTAGAAAATTCTCTATTTTGTGTTGGTTTTAACATTAGAAACAATGCTTATTTTGTAAACCCTGATAAAGATAATTACTATACAATATTAGATGCAATCAAAAAAGGAAAAGCAATATATAAAGATTTAGAGACACCCCTTGTTAATTGGAAGATAAATAAAGAAGAAAAAGTAATATATTTAGGAGAGCTAATGGCTACCGAAAAAGGTTTAGGACTACCACCAAACTAGAAAGGAGTTTAAAATGAACGAATTAATTAAATTATATAACAATAAATATTCTAAAATAGAATATCCAAAAACTAAATTAGATTTTTACTATGTTTATTTATTTTTACAAAATAAAATAAATGAATATGATGATGGTGAATTAAGAAAATTATTTGAAAAAATAGAAATTCCAAAACCAACAACTCTTAAAGAATTGGATATATATAGAGAGTGTGTTGACTTTATTAATGGTATTAGAATTTCTAAAACAGGAAACAAAAGTACTCATTCTCTTAGTGATACTTTCTATAGATTGGGGTTTCATGAAGTTTATGAAGAAAATGGATATTTATATTATTATCTTGAAGGGGGAATGGAGTAATGAAAAAAATAATAGATAAATATAATGAAAAGAATCTTTTACCATTTCCACTGCCATATCCAAAAACAGATTTACAAATATTAAAAACATATAAATTTTTATCTATGATTCAAGATGATGAAATACAAAAAATGTTAAAAGATATTAAATTGCCTAAAATAGATTCTTGGAAAGATTATTTTTCTTTAAATGAAGATGGGAACGAATATTATACTATAAGTGTGCCAAAAGAAACAAATGAGTGGGAAAATGAAATAGACGAGATAGAAGAAGCTATAAGAAAAGGTAAGATTATTCTAGTAGAAAACGATGAGGGTATAATATGTACTGCTGAAAGTGTGGAAATAAAATTGGAGACCAAAAAGATACAGATTACAACTAAAGATTCTGATTATGGGAATATGGGACCCGTATAAAGAACTAATTAAATTAATTAAACACTTATAAATAATTTAGAGTAGGGGTTGCCCTACTCTTTTTTTTAATATAAAGGAGATGGTTTTATGGTATCAAAACCAAAAATGATAGAAAGTTTTATTACAAAAAATAAATATAGTAGACCCGGAACAAAACGTTCAAGAACTACTAAAATAGCATGGCATTATACTGGTGCGCATGATGTATCTGCTAAAGCAACCATGAATTACTTTAAAAACTTAGCAACAACACATACAACTTATGCAAGTTCTCACTTTGTATGTGGACTTGATGGAGAAATATATTATATAGTTCCTATGAGTGAAATAGCATATACAACTAACAGTGCAAACTATTATTCTATCGGTATAGAATGTGCAACTACTGGAACTGATGACCATTATTCAGATAAAGAATACGTGTCTATGGTTAAATTAGGAGCTTGGTTGGCTCAATATTACGGATTAGACCCTAGAAAAGACTTTATAAGACATTATGATGTAACTAGAAAGGTATGCCCAAGATACTTTGTTAATCATAAAGATAAATGGAATCAGTTTAAATTAGATTGCTATAATCTTAAAGAAGGTAAAATAAAAGTATCTGATATTGTGAATTGTACTAATGGAAAAAAACATACTTCTAAAGTCCCTAGTACTACAACTAAAAAACAATATTTAAGAGTGCTTCAAGATGTTAATGTGCATAGCACTCCTGACTTTAAGTCTAGTTCTGTTTGTGGTAAAGCAGAAAAAGGAGAAGCACTTACTATTGTTAAAAAGATAGAGAGAGCAGGAACAGATATGTATCTAGTGAAGGCAGGTTATTATATAACTGCTAGTAGTAAATATGTAGAAGTATTTGAAAGATAGGTGATTAAATGAATGAATTAATTAAATATTTCAACACAAATTATGGGAAAGAGTATGGTAAAATAGCATACCCTAGAACAACAATCCAAATATATCAAGCATATCAGTCGATTAAAGATTGCAATATATCAGATATGCATTTAATTTCATTGCTTAAAGAATGTATTTTACCTAAACCTAAAAATATAACTGAAAGAGAATTTTATTCTGAATGTTTAAATTATGAGGACGAAACGTTAAACAAAATGCTTTATTATGGATTGGTTTCAGATGTTTTAATGTTATCTGATGGAACATATTTATCAGATGAAAATAATAAGTTAATAGAACTTTAGGAGATGATACAATGAATGATTTAAGAACAAAAGTAACAGATTTACCATTATTAGAAGATAAAGAACAAGTTGACACTGTGTTAGCTTTAGGTAAAGACGGTAAGATGTACAGAATTGATGGAAGTAACATTGGCAAAGGAGATAATTTAACTCCTATAAAATGTCGATATGAAAGTTATGGTGATTATTGTGAACTAAATATAGAAGATGCAGACGTAATAGACAATCTTTTAAAAACAGGTGGAGTGATTCATATTTTTGTGGCTTACGGACGTTTTTCGTTCGAAGATATTAAATTAAACCTTGCTCAAACACCAACGTCTCCCGATTCGCCTCGAGCAGTAAACCCACAGAGCCTTTCTGCTCTTTCATATAAGCCTGATGGTAATTACTTATTATATGACGATACTTTAATAGGAGTTTCTTTTACTCAAGTGGATTTAAATTCTGTATTGGTTTTAGAGCTTTGTGATAATAGTAAACACGCAGCTCCTTCGGCTTTAGAAACTTCTTATAAATATTCTTTAAAATTTTATATGGTTGAAATATCCGATATTCAAGAAGCGTTAGAAGAATTATCTAAAGAAAACGTAAATAAAAATTTAGATTGTCTTCAAAATTATGATTCTCCTAATGATATAGTATATGGGCATTTTATAACTTCTGAAGTTAAGCCTGATATAATTTTAAATGTTTTTATAGAAAATAAACCTGCATTAAGCCAACCTCGTTTAATAATAGCCGAAGGGGAAAGTTAAGGTGATTTTATGTTAAATGAAGATATATTATTACAAGAATTAAAAAAAGATTTTGATAAAACTTTGGATCAGGTAGATAAAAAAATTAATACAGATATTTATAATATATTACCTTGTTATATGAAAAAGAAATTAATTTTAAAAATAACAAAAGAAGAATTAATAAATGGGACATATAGCTTGAATAATAGTTCTCGTTATATTAATTTGAATAAACATTTAGAAATCGACATAAATAAAAAATATTATATAAAATTTTTAAATCAAGAATTTTCTACACATTTACAATCAAGTCCTTATGGGATAATGATTGGATATGAAGATTCGGTCGGAGAAATTTATATATATCCTAATTTATATCATGATGCAGAACAACATAAAGAAATAACAAACAAAGAATATTTTGAAATAGATTTAATAAGCGGATATATTAATATTGAAACAGACTTAGAAATATATGAAGTCACAGAATTTAAAAAAATAGATACAAATTTAATGCCTGAAAATATTTATTTAGAAAATAAAGATAGCAATATATCAATTTCTCCCGATGGAATTAGTTTAGACAAATGTTTTAGATTTTATAAAAACTTGTCATGTTTAAACATTTATAAACCTATATCTTTTTCAAGCGTTATAAATGATAATGACGATGATGATATTTTAGTTAATAAAAAATATGTAGATTCTAAATCCAAAAATTATACACTAAGAGAAGTGTTCGATAGTAGCATAAGTAAATCTACTATTGACGATTTCTTTGCCAATTCTTTTAAATCTACACATACATGGATTATAAACAACGCACAAATAAATGAATTGGCTTATCTAAATATGGACTACTATCTCCAAATAAACAGAGGAAGAACTTATAAATTATATCATTCTTATAGAAATGATTCAGAGTATCTTCATGCTTCAACAGTTATATATATTGATAAAGAAAAAGATTTAAAATTATACATATATGTAGTAGCAAGTAAAGAAAATACAAAACTCGTATTTGAAAAAAATAAAACTACAGTTTTTAATTGTACCTGCGAAAGCGTATTTCATCCTCTTAGTTCTGCTTTGTCAATACAATTATATGAAATAGATAAATCCCTTGAAATTAAAGATGGGGCATATCTACCATCAAATGCAACAATTTCTGATTCGCTTCAAGTAGGTACGAATTATGATAATTCTAATGGAAAAATTCAAGGAGATAGAAGTATTTCTGTCGGAGAAAGAACGGTTGCTCGTGGGGCTAATAGTGCTGCCATAGGAACATGTGTAGAATCAGATTCAACAGGACAACTTGTTTTTGGAGCATATAATGACATAAATAAAAATCAAAGATACATTATGGTTGTAGGAAATGGGACAGGAGAATCTCATCGTTCTAATGGATGCACAATAGATACAAACGGTAATGGATGGTTTAAAAAAGATGTTTATGTTGGAGGTAATAATCAAGATGAGGGAAATAAATTATTAAGTACAAAAGATATATCATTTAATGAGAATGGAGAATTGGTAGTAACCATAAATGGTGTAACAAAAATATTTGTACCAAAATCAGAGTAGGATAAATTCCTACTCTTTTTTTATTAAATATAAAGGAGATGTGAAATATGAGTGATAAAAACAAACCCAAGAAGAAACGTAGTACTAGGAAATGGGTAATACCTTTAGTAATCACATCTATATTTGCTTTTACAGGTATTGCGATATGGCTACAATATGCTACTAACACAGAGTTATCTTCAACTTTAATAACTTGTTTCTACGGATTTTGTGGTGGTGAGCTTTGGTTATTAGCATCTATCACAAAAACAAAAACAAAGAATAGTAATAGTGAAAATATAAATACTGATGATTCAGAAGGAGAGGAATAAAAATGGATGTTCAAACTATTTTAATATTATTTATAATAGCTATAGCTGTTATATATGCAGTATACAAATTTATTAGTTTAAGTAAAGAAAGACAAGTAGAAAATATCAAACAATGGCTTATATTTGCCTGTCTTGAAGCCGAAAAAATGTTAGGTAGTAAAACAGGCAAAGTGAAATTAAGATATGTGTATGATTTATTTGTTAGCAAATATAAATTTATATCTTGTCTTATCCCATTTGATACTTTTAGTAAATGGGTAGATGACTCATTAATAGACATGAGAAATATGATAAGCACTAATAAAGCTATCAAAAAGATAGTAGAGGGTGATAATTAAATGAATGAATTAATCAAATACTTTAATAAAAATTATGGGAAAGAATATGGAAAAGTTTCTTATCCAAGAACAACAATTCAAATATATAGAGTGTATCAAGCTATAAAGAGTTACGGTATAGATGATGAAAGGTTGATAAGTTTATTACACGATATTAAACTTCCTAAGCCTAAAACAATAGAAGAAAAAGAATTATATGCCGATTGTTTGTACAATATAGACGATAGCGAAATAAAAAATCAATTATCAAATATCACTGGAAGAATGCAAGACCCTAATCCCTTTAATTTATTTGTAGACAATACCTGTGAAAAAAAATGGGAGTCTAATAAATATGTTTATAAAAGTCGCATTAGCGAAGAATTTAAAAATAGCATTGCTAATAACGAAAATTTGTCAGGGAAACTTTTCTTTGCAAAAGTAAATTTAAAATATAATTCTGTAAATGAAGAAACATATTCTTTTGAGGGGAAAATGAGATATGTACCTGATGATGTCTCTTCATTCATTCTTTATGCTAATGAAATTCCTTCCGAATTAGACAATGCATATATATGTGTAAGTTTGTCAGAAGATATAGCCACGCTTACTTTTCATTTTTCTAAAAAACATTCTGCAATAATTTTTAGTGATGTATTAGATGGAAAAATAGAAATAATTATAATGAATGATATAATAGATACGAATAATATTTTATTTAAAAACTCTCCAATAATTGAGGGGAATATAAGTATGGGCAGAGCTAAAAATTCAGAAGCAGGTTCATATAGTGTAGCACTTGGTTCTAATGTAAAAGCTTCAGGCAATTATTCGTTTGCAGAAGGGGTAGGGACAGAAGCGATGAGTATGGCTGCTCACGCAGAAGGGTCTAATACAAAAGCTTGTAGTGCGTATTCTCATGCAGAAGGTTGGTTTACTGTAGCTACAACACCTTATCAACACGCTCAAGGTAAATATAATATAGAAGATTATACTAACGAGTATGCTCATGTAGTTGGTAATGGTACGAAAGATAAGCGTTCTAATGCTCATACATTAGACTGGGAAGGTAATGCATGGTATGCAGGGCGAGTAGAAGGCACTAACTTACCATATGTTGTTTCTAGTAAAGTATTAACTACTGTGCCTGCTAGTGATATAAAATTAAATGATGAAATTACTGTAAACAATATTTCTATTAATAAAGATAGAAAATATTATATTGAATTTTTAGGTAGTAAGAACTTATGTAATGTAGTAATAAGTGAAATCGGTAATCAATTTACGTGTGTTATAGGCAATTATGTGATACAAGGAATGATTTTTTCATCTAATTTAATGCTAGGTGTTTATAAAATGAGTGCAGATGATACTGCTATTGATACTTTTACTGACTTAGTTGTTTATGAAGAAGAAATTAAATGTTTAGATAATAAATATTTAGAAAATGATTTAAGAGTACAAAATAGTATAAGTTTAGGAAGAGTGGGAAATATAGGAACAGAAAGTAGTGCTATAGGAATGGATGTACGAGCTACTGGTATGGCATCACACGCAGAAGGATATGGTGCTATAGCTTCAGGTAATTTTTCTCATGCCGAAGGTAGTTTTACTAAAGCGTTATGTGAAGATTCTCATGCTGAGGGTTCTAATACAATAGCCTCTTCAGATTATCAACACGTTCAAGGCAAATATAATATAGAAGATACTAATAATAAGTATGCACACATAGTTGGTAATGGTGAAGATGGAAACACTAGAGCTAATGCACATACATTAGACTGGGAAGGTAATGCATGGTATGCAGGAGATGTATATGTCAAGGGAGATAATCAAGATAATGGCAAAAAATTATTAAGTACTAGCGATATATACTTCAATGAGAACGGAGAATTAGTAGTAACTATAAATGGTGTAACAAAAACATTTACACCTAAAGCATAGAAATTAATTGAAAAGGGGTAATTAATTTAAGGAGTTGATTAAATGAATGAATTAATAAAATATTTTAATGAAGAATATAGTAAAGAATACGGAAAGGTTTCTTATCCTAGAACTACTCTACAAATATATAGAGTATATCAAGCTATAAAATCTTATGGAATAAATGATGATAAATTGGTTGAGTTGCTACATAACGTAAAATTACCTAAACCTAAAAATACAGAAGAATGGGAGTTATATGTTTATTGTTTATATAATATGGATGATAGTGAATCAGAAAGAAAGATTAAAGATATTTCGAACAAACTAGAAATACTTCCTGTAAAAAATACACATCAGGTTATCCGAGATGGAGTACCAGTTTCTCAACAAAATATAACTTTAGATGGAAATAACTATAAAGCATATATATTTAATGACGAACAAATAACAATACCAGACAGCTTAGTATTAGAAGATTTTGAAAATAAGTTTTTAGCCATAGCTTCTCACTCTAAAGGAGTGTTAAATGCCGTCATTTCATATAATGATGGTGTAAATGATATAACAAAAGAAATAGAATTGACACGTGACGAAAATTTTACTTCAAACTATTTTGATTATAGTGACTATACTGAATCTAGTATATTGAATATAACATTTGGATTTGACTATGGTATTAACAAATTTTTTATATACGTTTATTATATGAAACAACCTATGAAATCTCCGATTTTTTATGAGGTGAAAAAAGTTTCACTTTCATATTCGTATATTACCAACTTACTAGATGACGATTATTTAAAAAGTATTGATTATTCTAAAATTAATAATGTCCCTTATAAGTTAACTGCTCTTGTAGAGGGTTCAACAAAAACACTAAAGACTGGGGAATATGCATCTTTATTCGATAATTTATTTATTTGGGATGCCAATAAAATAAATGAACGATTAGATGATACAAGTGGAGTAAAAAAGAATGAATATTATGAGCATAATATAAAAGTTAAACAAAAAGATAGTGAAGGAATAGGTTACGGTCAATATATTCCAGCCGAGTCCATGTCTGAATATAAATTATTTATTAAAGCTGGTCCCGATGTTATAGTAAGGGTTTACCAACATAAAACAAAACAATTATTAAATAAAATAAAAGATTTCCCTCTTGGAGAATACAAAGAAATTATGGTAAGAGACGGCTTAAATAGAAGTGACGGAATATTTATTGCTTTTACTGTCAAAGATGATGTAACAGATTTTTATGCTAATACTTATGTTAGTGATTTAGTTTTATGTAAATCAGATGGATTTTTAACTAAACAAGAAGTAGATAATAAAGTTGATAAAGTAAATGGAAAAGGATTGTCTACTGTAGATTTTACTACTGCTTATGAAACAAAACTTAAAAAGCTAGAAAACTATAATGACACTACTATTAAAAAAGATATACAAACAATTAATACACAATTAGGAGATATTGCGAAAAAAGTAGAACAAGGTGGAAGTATAGATTTAACGGATTATGCAAAAAAGAATGAAATTCCCAAATCAGCAAGTGATGTTGGAGCAGATGCTACTGGAACAGCTACAACAAAAGTAACTGAACATAATACCTCAAATGTTTCTCATAATGATATTAGATTACTTATTACAAATTTAACTAATAAATTAAACGCTCTTGCTGATTCAGACGATACAACATTAGACCAATTATCTGAAATAGTTACATATATTAAGAATAATAAATCATTAATTGACGGAATTACTACAAGTAAATTAAATATTTCAGATGTAGCAGATAATTTAACTACAAACATTACAAATAAAGCCTTGTCAGCTAAACAAGGCGTAGAATTAAAGAAATTAATAGATGCAATAACTGTTCCTACTAAAGTTTCTCAATTAATAAATGATAGTAAATTCTTAACATCTGTTCCAGCAGAATATATTACAGAAGACGAATTAAATACCAAAGGTTATTTAACTAAACATCAAGACATAAGTGGCAAAGTAGATAAAGTAGAAGGCAAAGGATTATCTACAGTAGATTTTACTACTGCTTATGAAACTAAACTTAAAGGATTGTCTAATTATAATGATACAATTATTAAAAACAATATAGATGCTATAAATGCTAAAATAAACACTATGTTCTCATTTAATAATAATGGAGAATTAGTTGTGACAATAGGAGAAGTATCTAAAACATTCGTACCAAAATCAGAGTAGGATTATTCCTACTCTTTTTAAAGGAGTTGATTAAATGAATAAACTAATTGAGTTTTTCAATGAAAAGTATGGAGATAAATATGGGAAGATTCCTTACCCAAGAACAACAATGCAAATATATAGAGTATATCAGTCTATAAAAAGTTATGGGATAAAGGATGAAGAGTTAGTTAAATTATTGCATAATATTAAATTACCTAAACCAAAATCTATAGAAGAAAAAGAGTTGTATACAGATTGTTTATACAACAAAGATGATAGTGAAATGGTAATAGATACAAGTAATTTAATTTCCAAAGAAAACCCTGTATTTACTGGTAGTATAAGTTTAGGAAGAAAAGAAGGAACTACTGTTGGTGAAGGTAGTTATGCAGTTGGAGCATCTGTCACAGCCTCAGGTGCATTTTCACACGCTGAAGGGTTTTTTACAGATGCATCAGGTTCTGATTCACATGCAGAAGGTTACAGTACAAAAGCATCAGGTTCTGAATCTCATGCAGAAGGTTTTGGTGCTAAAGCATTAGGTTCTAAATCTCATGCAGAGGGCTTCAATACAACGGCTTCAGGACAATCATCACATGCAGAAGGTGTGTCTACAAGTGCTTCTGGTGATTATTCTCATGTAGAAGGGTGCGGTACTATTGCTTTAGGCGACTACCAACATGTACAGGGTAAATATAATATAAAAGATACTAAAGGTAAATATGCACATATAGTTGGTAATGGTTCTGATGCAGATACACGTTCCAATGCACACACATTAGATTGGAAAGGTAATGCTTGGTATGCAGGTAAGTTATCTCAAGAAGGTACGCCTACTGAAGATAAAGATTTAGTTACTAAAAAATATGTAGATGATAAAACTTCTAGTTTACCTCAATTTTCATTTAACGAAAATGGTGAATTGGTTGTTACGATAAATGGAGTTAGTAAAACTTTTGTACCTAAAAGTTAACAATAAATAAAAGGAGATGATTAAATTGGAGATAAAATGAAAGTTAGAGAAGGGGAAGATGGGGGTATTCTTATCCCTATACATCACCTGATTTAGTAACAGAACAAAATGGAGAATCAAATACTAAAGAAAATATTAACGGCATAATTTTTAAATATAATAAATATTTTAATATATAAATGCGAATAATATAGATAAGTTATTCTATTTGTATTATTTATGGATTACCCTCTAGTCTTATGGCTAGGGGGTTATTTTTATTTATAGTCCATTTTAAGTGGAAAATTTTAAAAAAGTAGTTGTATTTTTGTAATATTTATCATATAATAATATCAGAAAGAACAAAGAGTCCACTTTAAATGATATGGAGGGTTAATATGAATAATGTAAGTATATGTAGTGCCGACATAGGCAATATCACAAGTATCTTTATGGGAGATAAGAATAATGACATTTTAATAATTGAAAGTAGAATAGAAAAATATTCTACGATTAAAGAACTTGGAGATAATGAAATATTTGAGACAGATGAAAAATGGATAGTAAATCAAGGAGAATTTAAAAACGAACATTTAAAATTTAAAAAAGATAACTTCTTTAATTTACTTTATTATGGATTGGCTAAAGTAAGTAAAAATAATAGAATTAAACTTGTATTAGGAATTCCAGCAGGACAATATAATGAATACAGTCAAGAATTAAAAGCATTAATAAAACAAAATAATATGAAAAAGATAACTCTTGGATCAGGTAAAGATAGAGGAACTAGAACAATTTATATTGAAGATGTGATAATTCGTCCTGAAAGCTATGGAATTAAAAATTTAAAGTCCGTAAATAAGGCACAAGTAGAAGCAAAAACTCTTATCGTAGATATAGGTGGGGGAACAACAGATATAGCTATATTTAATGAGAAGAATAAATTTATAGATGGAGAATCTTTAGACATAGGACTATTGGAGTTGTATCATAATGTAAAGAAATATATCTCTATGAAGTATTGTAAGATTAGTCTTGAAGATGCTAAAAAAGTATTTGACGGAGAAATTAAAATGATTAATATACAAGATTATTCTTTTCTTAAAGAGTTTCAAGATGACTTTATGAATAAATTATTAAATGAATTTAAAGGGAGTTTTCCAAGTGCTATTTCATGTAATTTGATTCTTGCAGGAGGTGGGGGAGAAATAGGTATTGACTACTTTAAAAAAGAATATCCTCAAACTATCTTAGTAAATGATATTGGAGTAAATGCAAAAGCCTTTCGTTTAATGGGGTTAAAGAAATGGCAAAAATAAAAGAGATTAGAATTAGATTTTATGAAAATGAAATAGCACTATATGACTATGTAATCTCTAAAAGAAGTGCATCAGGGTTTCTTAAAGATTTAGCAGAAGTAGAAAGGAAACGTGAACAAAATTATGTAAACAACAATATAAATATAGATATGTTATTGGGGAAAATAGCAGGATTAAATACTTCTAATAGTATACAAAAATCTTCTCAAATAGAAAATGAAGTAGAGAATAATTTAGACGATTTTATAGATAATTTTGATGATGAGTTTGATGATTGACAAACCGTTTACAATATTGTATAATATAAATATAGTTCGATATTTTTATATATATGACCACCGTAACCCTAATTATAAGCTCAACTTAATAGTCTTATTACGGTGGTTATTTTATTAAAGGAGGAAATACAAATGGAGGAAAGAAATCCTTATGAACTCCCTATTGTTCCTCGACAACATCAGATTAAAGTAGAGGAAGCTAGAGAATTAAGGCTTATTGATTTATTTATTGATGAAGGGAATCACGAGAAGCAACTAAGTAGAGCAGACCTTATACTTATTTATTCCCTATATGAAGATGGATTAAAGGAATTTTTAGATGATTATTTGGACTATGTAGAGAGAGAAGTAGACACAAAGGGATATAAAGTTGTTAATAAACCTCACTTCTATCTCAAATCAACAGTAGGATAATCACTCTTAATAGGGTGATTATTTTTTTTTATATATTTTTAATAAAAAGTGTAATATTTTCCATACTTTTTCATATAATGAAGTAAAAGGAGGGGAAAATAATGAAAGGAAATAAAACAGTCATACCTATAAGTTTTAAAAATAATATGGAGGATAAATTATTATTCTCTTGGCTAGAAGATAAATTTGAAGAATATGGTAATAAAAGTAATTATATAAAATATATTTTAAGAAAACAAATGTTATCTGAATCAAATCAATTTACTCAAAAGGTCAAATAGCATTGCAAGTCCAAACCAAAATAAAGCTTCACTCATTTTTTGTCACCTCGGTTATTCATAATTATATTGTTAGTGTTAACTAAAAGGGGGATATTATACATGAAATCTTATACTTTTAAGGAATACAAACAAATGACAGAGAATAAATATACGACTATAGAAAAATGCTTAAATATCTTAAAGAAAAATAAAAAAGAATATAAAAAAATGGTTATACTAATAGCAATATTAATGCATAAAGGATTATTTTGTTATGCAGCTACTACGGAAGCAGAAATATCTAATGTAGCAACACAAATTTTAAATCTACTAATGATATTCGCACGATATGGATGTATGTGCATGGGTATAAAAAGTATTATAGAAAATGCACTACAGGGAGCAAACTTCCGCCAAGCTACTAACTCAGGTGTTCAATATTTTTTAATCTATATACTTTTAACATTCTACCCAAAATTATTTACAATGATTAAATTATAGGAGGATTATTATGGAAGAGAAAATAGATAAATTAATAGGCGTCATAGATAAATTGACAGATATAGGAGATAATCTTTTACATCCAATAGAGTTTTTACAAGAAACTGGTTATAAGTTATTAGTGGCTATACAAGATTATTCGTTTAATATATGTCTAGTCGCAGGATTTATTGCTCTTATATTATATGTGTTCGGTTATGACAAAGGGAAACGTTGGGCGTTTGTTATACCTTGCATATATTTAATTTTAAACATTATAGTAGGAGTCCTTACAGGTGCTTAAAAGTATACCTATCTCAAAATACTTTGAGATTAAAAATCAAGAATATATATATTTAAAATTAATCCCAACAAAATCCATTAGAAACAATCGAACATTTTCAATTCTATATCTTGTGAATAAAATGTTTGTAAACTTAAATAAACTTATACAAATCGAAAATAAAAAAATTATTCTAAAAACACAATTCAAAGCAAGTTATTATATACACATCACAAATGATAAAATTAATTTTTATTTTATTGTGCCCAAATTATTCTATTCTAAATTCAAAGTTAAATTCAAAGAAATATGGAAGTCTGTAGAGATAAAAGAAGTTGATAATATTCCTTTGATAGAAGGCGGATCTAAATATCAACTTGTCTATAAAAATAGAGACTTTTTATCTAGCGATACAGATATGAGAAATAATGATTTATTAAATGCAAATATGAATGTAATTGAATTACTTCAAGATGAAGAAGAGGCAGGGATATTTTATAACTTCATTCCTGTATCAGAAAAGCAATCAAATTATTTTAGAGCATCTTGTCAAAAGTTTATAAAAGAATACAGAAACACTTCTGTCAAATATACTTCAAATAAAATGATGAATATTGTTATTAAGATATTAGATTTTACTGTGGATTTTTTTAATTCAACTTTAGACTTAATGTTTGGAGTTAAACAAAATAAATCAGAAAAAGTTGTTAATTTTGATTCTTTAAGTAATAATACTTTAAAAAAGGGAATGAGTGATTTATGCAAAACCCAAATCCTAATTTCTACAAAAGGAGAAAATAAGAGAAGAGATAAGATTATAGCAGATGCTATTGTTGGCTCTTATGGAGAAATAAAAGATGATAATGAATTTATATGTAGGAGAGTGAAAAAAGAAATGGATATTTTGAAACCTGTGTTAAGCAATGTTAATCAATTAAATACATCTGTACTTGAATGTAGTAATTTTATTGCACTTCCGGGAGAAGAATTAATTCAACAATTCCCTAATATAGAACATAATAGCGTATATAATAAAAAATTCCCTAAATGTTTGGCTAATGGTGATATACTTATAGGAACATCTTTAAAAAATGAACCTATCTATTATTCTACAGATAAAGAATTAAGTCGTCTAGGAAGGATTCTAATGGGTGGTATGGGTTGTGGTAAAACTTACTACATGACAAACCTTGCTAAATCTATAATAGCTAAAGGAGATGGATTAGTAGTATTAGATATTATTAGAGATTGTAGCCTGTCAGAAACCATAAAAAAGGTAATTCCTAAAGATAGGCTTATAGAAATTGATTGTAGCAATTATAATCAACTACAAGGATTCTGCTTTAATGAATTAACTTGTGATGATAGTGAGGATAAATATAAGAAATTAGCTAAATGTATGGAAAAGGCTACACAATTACACATCTTATTAAACACTATTAATGCAGATACTAAATTAACTCCTAGAATGTTAAGATATTTTTATTCTGCTTGTACGGTAGCCTTTTATAAAAATTTTAATGCCAGTTTTAAAGATATAATAGGTATACTTATGTATCCTAATGCAAGAAGAAAAGCCTTAGAATGGCTTACAGAAGGTCAAAAAAAATTACTTGAAGATGAAATAAACGATTTAAGTGAGTTAGATAAAGAAAATAAAGATGGGGAAGTGGAAAATTACGATAGCAAGATAGATGGCATAATAGATAGAGTGAGCTTATTAAAAACTAATTTATATACTAAACTAGCCTTCAATAAGTCAGCAGAAGAGAATATAAATTTTGTAAAAGCATTAGATGAAAATAAAGTTATATTAATAAAGGCTAGAGAAGAGGATTTTACTAACAGAAATATAAGAGACTTAATTGCTACATTTTATTTAAGTAAAGTTTGGTTGTCAAAACAGATCAGCTCAAACACTAGAACAGAAATATTCTTTGATGAAATTAATCTATTTCCAACAGCACAGACAATTCTTCAAGATATATTAACTGAATGTAGAAAGTATTCTTTTATACCTACGATATCTTTACACTTCTTAAATCAATGTAATAAAAAATGCAAAGATGCAATTTTGAGCAGCGGTTGTAGTTTTATCCTCCTTGCAGGAGCTGATGTAAAGTGTTTTGAAGAACTAAGGGGATTATTCTATAAAGAAGGGTATACAGAGACGGATATGCTTAATTTGAAGCGATTTCATGCATTGTGTTTAATCAGAAATGAAGAGAAAGGATATTCGGCATTTATCGTAAAGTTGCCAAAATAACTATTGACAAAATATGTAATTTATTATATCATATAATTGCAATTGACATTTATATGTGCCTATATGAATAATTCGTATAGGTTAATTAACCCAAAATAAGAGTTGAAATATTTCAACTCTTATTTTTTTTATACATTTTTATGTAATTTTATTTATTTTTATATACTTTTTAAAAAGGGGCATATTTCACCTAAATTGCTATAACCGATATGAACATTCCGCATATATTTCAGTTAGCTATTTTATAGCTATTACATATATGCTACATATATCATAGCATATGCAAATTGGTATCAAAAATATTCCAATTTAACAAAGTTTTAATAATTTTAATAATGTTGTTAACTATTTTTATTTTCATATTCTAGTATTTTATTGAGTACGTCTATCTGCATTTCTTGAGAAATATCTAATTTTGTTTTTAATTTAAATATCTCTTTGTCTAAGCACTTTCTTAATTCATCAGATATACTATAACCTAAAACATTTTCCATCGCTTTTATTTTATTTTTAATCGGTGCTTGTTTTCTTTCGAATAAATTATTCATTTCATTATATAAATTCATATTATTCACTCTTTTCTAAATTTATTAATCATTATCAGAAATATTATTTCTTATCGTTTCAATCATGTACTTCTCAGGAACGGTATTAACTTCTATAAGACTCTGACAAGCATGCATACCAGTAAGAAAGAAGATTGTGATTATAATACTTCCAACTAAAGAAGAAATTACAACAATAAAATCCCAATCAAACATATCTTCTCTTGCTGCTTTTATTATTTTAACTAAAGCAAATACAGTTACTCCAATAATTAAAATAGACACAACTAACCATAAAATATTTGTGTATATTACATATTTTATCATTCTAGCCATTAAATCTTGTAAATAAGGTATTACATTATTTGATGACCAGTCTATCGCTATACCGAACTTATCACATAAGTGGTCTAACACTTTAATTATTTCATTACTCATATTATTCACCTATCCATTATACTGTTGTTCCAATATTTCTTTTATTTTTAATAATTCATTATATAAATCTTGATTTAATTTCATTCTAAATTCTTCTGCATCAGATACAAGAGAGCCAGTAGAAGTAATCAAATGTTCTTCTGCTTTAATTGAACGTAACTCACTAACTACTAGCTCAATCAATATAAGAAGCTGTTCTTTATTCATATTATCCTCCTATCTAGTACCAGTACTACCAAACCCACCTAGTCTTTCAGTATTTACACAAACATCATTATCTATAGTTAAATATTTTTCAAAAATACATTGACAAAATCTTTCATTCTTTTCTAATACAACCTCTTTATCAGAAGTATTATAAAGTTTGATTCCTATATTTCTAGGGTAATAAGAACTATCTATTATACCTGTTCCATTTGCTAATACTAATCCCTTTTTTATTCCTATGCTAGAACGAACAAATATTTTCAATACTTCATCTTTCTGCATATAAGCACATATATCTGTAAATATTAAATTAGAATGAGAATGTGGAGGAATAATTATTTTGCACGGTGTTCTTAAATCATAACCTGCACTACCTTCATCATTTCTTTGAGGTAATTTAATTTCTTCCTCTAAATGCTCTCTTAATTCATTACTTACTATTTCAAAGCCTCTTGTTTTCATACTACCACTCCATTCTGTTTTTTCCATATATTTTAAAAATTTATTTTTATATTTTGTTATATAATCATAATCTTTAAATTCAAATTTACTCATATTTATTCACTCCAACTACTGCATCTGCATACCAATAATATCTACCCATATCTAAATCTATTTTAAACTTTACTATAGGATTAGAACTACACATTTTTGTTATAGTAGCAGTTTTACCTGCATACTGAAACATATCTTCTGTTAAATCAGTATATCTACCATAATCTAAATCACAGGCTATCCTAATCTTGTCTCCTACTTTAAGTCTTCTTATTTTCATATTACCCTCTCCTTTCAATATTATCAAACCCTTCAATTATACAAGGTGGTTCAATATTTTCAGATTCATTTAGTAACCAATGTGAAGATACAAATTTCTTCTTAAAATAAACACAATCAATTTCTACATCTTTTACATCTTCCTTAACATAAGAAATTATATTTTTCCTTCCTTCTCTAGTAAGATTACGCCCATCATATATAACAGAGCAACCTTTCTTTAAGTTATCAACTATTTCTTGTTTTGCTTTATCTATTATAACACTAGATTTGCCATCAGTAAGTCTTTTTAAATAACCAAATTCTTTTACTTCTAAAACATCATAAGAAACAATTACCGTATCTTTATTTCCAAATACATATTGTTTAGCATAAGTAGTTTTACCAGTGTTCGGTAATCCTACTAACATTATAAATTTATTCAAATTATCCCCTCCTGTATAAATTGCAAGAGACTGAATGGAAACTTCTATTTTTACCTTTAGTGCATATCTGTCCTGAAGGCTTAGAGAAATCATAATGTTCACAAAATCCACAACATTTAGTATTTATATTCCATTCTTTAGCCTTCAAGCAGACACCTAAAGCATCTATTATTTCACAATCGTTACACTTTCTTCTCTCACAATATTCTTTAATTTCTGAAAGTGATTGATAAATGCTCATATTTTAATCCATATCCTCACAATGTTCACAATCATTACAGTTTAAATATCTCCCATGAGTATCAACGAATATATTTTCATCACATTCATGGAATATGGTTTCTTCATCATAAATATCAAATAGGTCATCAATCCAACAGTCAAAGTAGTTACACCATTTCATATTCATCACCCTTTCCTTATTATATTTATATTATATCATATTTTAATATTGTTGTCAAGTAATTTTATAAACTTTCTTTTGTTTCTTCTTTATATTTATCAACATAATGAGACATTAATTTTAATTCTTTATTACCTCTACAATCACTATTTAATATACTTCTAACTGAACTTTGAGGTATCCATATATCCTCTTTATTATATTCTCCAGTAAGAAAATAAGTGGTATTATATTTTAGATAATTATTAAATTCATTTCCTATAGTATCAATACCACAACAACATCTGCTCTCTGAATACTCATGTAGGTCGTTATCTCCACAACCCACAGGACAAATTGCAATTTCTTTAATCTTATTTACGTTTCTTAATTTAAATTCTTTTACCATTTCATAATGTCTACTTTTTTTAGGTTTATAAAATGGGTACATATCTTTAATAGGTTGTAATCTTTTCTTTAATTGAGAATCATTTGTAGGTATTTTTAAGTGTTCTACAGTTATATAATCAACAATTCCTTTGGTGTCTTCAACTACTCCTAAAGCATCTTCTAAATGAATTAAGGGCTGTATTCTTAATCCTACCCAAAACCCTTTATTTTTTAATTCTTTCATAAACGATATTCTTTCTTCTACAGTAGGAGTATTCTTTTCGAATTCTCTAATAGTATCATTATTGTTAGAAAATAAGCTTATTTGAAAAGCATGAGTTTTAGGATTTAATATTTCCCAATATTCACTTGGCAACTTAGCACATTTAGTTGAAATCATAACTGGGTATTCGTATTTATTTAATAACGTTAATAATCCATATGTTATTTTATCTGTAAATTCTCTTTGTTGAAATGGGTCTGACATACCTCCTAAATGAAAAGGTACTCTATGTCTTAATAGCTCCATATTTATACCTCTAGTTTTACAATCTGTTTCAAATGCTCGATATAGTGTTTTTTCAAAATTATTTAAATCTATAAACTCACTCTCTCGACCTCTCACAGTGACAGGACTACGCCCTTTAACAAAACAATATTCACAACCAAAAGTACAATTATTGTATGTGTCTATTCTAAAAGGGTTTCCACAAAATTTAAATTGATTTGTAATTGAAAAAAAATTACTCATATTATTTCCTTCCTCCATACTTACGCTGAACATTAACTCCATCTATGTTTGCCCATTGATACATTCTTGCTAAATATATTTCTTTATATTCATTTAGGTCAATATTATTTTTTTCTATATATTTATCTATTATTTCTTTTTGCTCTGAAATTTTCTTTTCGTTTTCTTTCATCTTTTTTTTCCTGCCTTGAATACAAAACATCAAACCGTCAGATAATAATTGACATAAATCATCAAGCATAGATGTTATTTCCCCGTAATGTTCCATTTTCATATTATTACTCCTTTCTATACTTATATTATATCATATTTTATTAATGTTGTCAAGTATTTTTATAAAATTTCTTCAAATTCAAATTTATCAAGCGTATTACTTATAACAGTAAAATATTTATAATCTTCTTCTCCAGTAGCAAGATTTTTTACCTTTAACATTTTTTGATAACCTGCATAATTATCAAGGGTAGAAGATAAAAGAATTTCATCTCCTACTTTTAAGTCTTTAAAAACTTTTGCTTGTGTTCTTTTTTTAATTTTTGTAACTCTTAATTTTAATTTTAATTCAAACATACCTTACTCCTTTATGTATTTTAAAATATCCAAATCATTAACCTTAATACAGTTATCTTGTAACCATTTTAAGGGGATACTCTTTCTGTTATAAACTTCTTCAAAATTTAAAAGTAACTTAGCATTAAATAAAAAGACTTCGTTCGTTTGTCTCATTTCTACAATCATATAAACCCTATCTGTATAGCTTAGATATTCCTCTATTAATTCAAATTGATAAGGTTTTATATTGGATAGAGGGAAAGAGGTGTTATTATTACAACTTTTAGCTTCAATAAACACTACTTCTCCATTCTTTAAGCAACCACAATAATCAAGGAACTCCGACTTACCTCTAGGGTAAGCCGTAACTATCTTTCCTTTTGTTCCTCTGATTACTACCCAATCAGTAGGTACTTTAGATATAAAAGCTAATTTATTTTTTCTATATTCATTAAACTTATCTGATAATCTTATTTCAAAATTTTTACCTATTTTATTACTATTTTTTGCCATTAAATTTCTCCGTTTCCTTTAATTCTTTTGATATTTCTTTTATCACTTCAGGGTTTTTCTTTTCATATATAATACAAAGAATCATCATTACTGTTAAATAACAATGATATATAGGTATAAAGCATTTTAGAATCTCTTTTAAACAAGGATTTGCCATCTCTTTTACGGCTTCCTTTGCTAATTCTTCTGTCATATAAAGTGAAAAAATATCTTTAGAATAAATATTTTTAGATAACTTTACAGTGAATATTTTCAACAAAACTAAAGCTATTAACGATACTAAAAGATAAATTAAAAATATTGTTCTTATCATATTACTCTCCTTTCGCAGCACCTAAAATACAAGTTTTATAATAATCATAATCTTTTTTCATCATTATGAATCCCCATATAAACCCAACTAAAGGAACAAAATGAACAAGAGGTATCATACAGGTAAGGGCTATACTAAAAGTATTTCCAAAAGATAAGATTAAATTTTTGCCATTTTCTGTTTTTATTAATTCTTCTATAAAGTCTCTATCACTAGCAGTTTTTCTTATAACATATTCTCCTACAAAGAAACTAACAAGACTTATTATTATCCATACAACTACAAGGGCTTTAATTATTACCATTTTATCATTCTCCTTTTAAAATATTTTCTATTACTCTATCTATATTATTAAAAACCTCTTCTAAAGGTTTATTAGTATCTATTTCATAATCTGTTTTAGGTCTTCTTTCTATAAAATCCAGTTCGTCCCTTCTAAAACGGTCTAAAACTTCATTTACATTGACATTTTCGTCCCTATTTAAGCTCCTAACTAATCTAACTCTGTCATCGCAATTAAGCATAATTGATACTAAATTATCTTTATATTGAGATTTGTTAAATTGATATAACCCATGAGGATTTAATATAGTTAAAACATAATCTCCTTTTTCAAACTCTTCTACAACATTTGCATATGTATAAGATACATCTTCTGATTGAATATAATAAGAAGTATGTTCAATAACTTCTCCGTTTTTAAATTTTTCGTGCATTTCACCATCAGATATAAAATAATATTCTACCCCTTGGGTTTCGTTTGACCTCATAGGTCTTGTAGTATAAGATATTGCCATTGGTATATTATATTTTTCAGATATGTGTTTAGCTACTGTATCTTTTCCAGTAGCAGATGCTCCTAATAAAACTATTATTTTTTTCATATCATCACCCTTTCTTAATCATCAACAGTTAATGTATATAATATAAAAGCCAACATTGTGCAAGTTATTGAAATTATTAGTATATTATCGGAATAAGGAAGTATAGTTGGGAAAAAGACTAATCCCAACGTATAGATTCCTAATAAAATTGCAATTATTAAATATATACTTGATAATTTTATTTTCTTCATATCTCTATCCTTTCTTAACAAATTCATACAATATACATATTAATTCTTCTTCAAGTTCCCAAGAAACATTTATTGCAATATAATTTTCTACCTCTTTATTGATTCTACAATTTATACCATCATTTGCTAATAATCTTCTTGCGACTCTACCTAACTCACCACATATTGCAGTTTTACTCTCTGTTGTAAAAGGGTGTGACCACAAGCTCATTTCTGTTATAGAAAATGGCAAAGAGATATGGGTACTTTTAACTTTTCTAACTTCGATTTTCGTAACTAAAGTCCACTCATTTAAATCTATTCCTGTGGATTCATTAAATGCATTTCTTATGCCATAAAACATATTTATTCTCCTTCTAAATTATTGTTATTCATATCTTTGAGAATAAATATACTATCTCCATCTCTTAAAACTGCATATTCTCCTGTATACACTAAGTCTCCACTCTTTTTTAATTTGATATATTTTTCACTTCTAAAGAAATGTAGCAATATTCTTCCATCATTGTCAAAATTAAAGAAACAGCGTTCTCCTATTAATTCTTTAAAGTATTCATGTTTGCTATCTACAAATAATAAAACCATAAAACCACTCCTTTTAAACTTCAATCCATATATTCAAAATAATAATCATAGTTATTATTTTTATTCTTCTTTAATATTTCAGATAATGTTTTTCTATTTAAGTCTAATTCTTTAGCACAAGCACGAATTGACCTAAAAATAAATTCTTCTCCTGTTATTTTGTGAATTGCTTTTACTTTACATTTATAAGTGCTTCTATATAAACCATTGTCATATACATGTTGAGTGTTCTTTTTGTTAGAAGTCCATTCTAAATTTTTAAAACTGTTGTTAACCTTATTGCCATCAATATGATTAATCATACAGTTTTCTTCTGATTTACCTTCAACAAAAGCATCTGCAACTAGCTGATGAACTCTTTTATAATGTCTTTTTTTATCTTTATACATTATTACTTGTTTATATCCAGTACTATCTATCCATTGACATAATTCTCTTGGAGTTTCATTCATTTTAGATATAACTTTGCCATCTTCTGTTATAAAATAATTTGGATATCCTTTTATTTCTTTAATCGTTTCTCACCTATACCTTAAATAATATAACTTTATTTTCACTAATAGATTTTGGAACATTTATAACTCTTTGATTAGATGACCCTCTTAATCTTAAAGTTAAGTCTTTTTTAGCGATTTCAAATTTCCCATCAATTAAAACATCAATATTTTTAAATACATCTTTCCCATATTTATTTAATAAATCTTCGAATAAATATCCTGTCCATACATAAACCATAATTGAATTATCAAATGTTTTAATTTCATTAATTATAGTTTTAACTTCTTTTATATTTTTAGGATGTAAAGGCTCACCGCCTAATACACTAAAATTTCTTTTAATGTTATTAGCAGTTAATAAGCGTTTGATATATTGTAATTCTCTACCTCCAAAAGGTTTTCCGCCATTAAAATCCCATGTTTCTTTATTAAAACAGCCTTCGCAAAAATTATTGCATCCTTGGACAAATAAAGAAACACAAACTCCTTCTCCGTTTACCGAATCATTCGGTTTTATGTCTGCATATCTCATTTTATCGCCTCCTTAGAGGGGATTTGTCCCCTCTAATTTATAAATGTTTAACTCTGTTTAATATATCTAATACTCTCCCTTTAGTCCATTGATTTTCTCCAAGGTAGCCACATGTTCGGCGAACAACAGAAAGTTTACTTTGGTCATTATTGTGACATTGAGGACATATCCATATATCATTATCCAAATCGTACTCCATAACTCCATTATAATGACATTTTCCACAAACATCAGATTCAAAATTTATTTCTGCATATATATTATGGATATACATAAAATTAATAAGTTGTTCTAATGCTTTAAGATTTTTACTCATATTATAAGTTTCGACATATGATACTACTCCACCTAATGAGTGGTCTTGAAGCGTTCCTTCTAATTCTAGTTTGCTAAAGGCATCAATTTCTTCCCTAACATCTATATGATAAGAATTTGTAATAAACCCTTTATCTGTTATATCTTTTATTTCTCCGAATTGTTTTTTAATCTTATTAGCAAATAGTCCGCCTGTTGATTCTTGGGGGCTTCCATATAAAGCAAATAATAAACCAGTTTCTTTTTTCCATTCTTTAGTTTTATTCTCTAAATGTTCCATTATTTGCATAGCTAACTCATAGCCTTCTTTTGTTGTATGAGGTTTTCCTGTAAGATATTTAACTGTTTCATATATTCCACTATATCCTAAAGATACTGTAAAATTCTTTTTAATAATTGGAAGAACTTCGTCTTCAGGATTTAATCTTGCAAATACTCCATGTTGCCACAAGATAGGAGCGACATTTGCTTTAACTCCTTTAAACTTATCATATCTTAATATACCCATTCTTTTACATAAGTCTAATTTTTCATCTAATATTTTCCAAAATTCATCTATGTCTCCATTGGAAAGTATAGCTATATAAGGTAAATTTATTGTTTGAACTCCAACATTACCTCTACCATAAAAGAAAGGGTTTCCTTTTTCATCAAATATAGGAGATAAGAAGGAGCGACAACCCATACATGGAAAGGCATATCCGTATTTTTCTTTCATTTTTTTTACAGAAATATAATCCGGAGCCATTCTTAAAGATGTAGATTTAATTGCTAATTGTTTTAAATAATAATATTCAGAAGTAGGGTACATATTATCTTCATCTAAAAAGAATAATAATTTAGGGAAAGTTGGTGTACTTTTAACTCCAAATTCATTTTCCATTCCTTCTATTCTTTGATTTAAAAATTCTTCAATTAACATAGCAGTTTCTTTTTTATATTCAGGGTTTTCATCTAAATACATACAAAGAGATATAAATGGAGACTGTCCATTAGTGGAATTCATTGTAGATATTTGATAATTAAATGTCTGTACGCTATCTTTGATTTCTTTTTTTAATCTTTTTTCTACTATTTTATTAATTTCATCCTCAGATAAAACTTTATGTATTAAATTCATTTCTTCTAAAAGTTCTTCTTTTATTTTTTTTTCACTTACTCTAACATAAGGTGCTAAATGGGATAAACTCATTGTTTGTCCTCCATAAGTGAAAGAACTTATCTGTGTAGCTATTTGTGTTGCTAACGTACTAGCAGTTCTTAGAGATTTCGGAGTTCTTATTAGCTTTTTATTTATTACTGTTCCTTCTTTAAACATCTTATCTAATGGTACAAGTTCGCAATTTGAGATACTCTGTACATAGTAATCCAAATCATGTATATGAATAATACCTTCATCATGTGCCTTTACTATATCTTGAGGTATCATTTGTGTTTTTGCTATATACTTACTTATTTCACCTGCAATTAAATCTCTTTGAGTACTAACTATTTGCCCTTGTTTATTAGAATTTTCTGTCAAAACCTCTTTATTAGAATAATCTATTAATCCTAAAACACTTTTATCTAATGGATGTTGATTTCTAATTCTGTTTCTCTCTGCTCTGTAAAGTATATAGGCTTTTGCAGTATTCTTTAATCCTCTTTCCATAAGTTTAAATTCAACTAAATCCTGTATATCTTCTATTCCTATATATTCATCATCAATTTCTTCACAAACATCGTCTGCTACCAATTTTGATAAAGCCACTATTTGTGAATTTTTACATTCCTTTGTCTCAACTAATGCTTTTCTTATAGCCACCTCAATCTTTTCTTTATCAAATTCTTCAATAGAACCATTTCTTTTAATCACAAACATTGATAATTTCATTTCCTTTCTACTTATTTTACTTATTTTAGCCTTCATATTTTTCCACCAATTCATCAAAGTCCCTCTCTAAAATGTCATAATTTCCTTTTAACTCGTCATAATCTTCTTTCAGTCTATCATAATTCCATTTTAAGTCATCATACCTTTCCTCCAATTCGCCATGTACTTCTTCTAAAGATTGCATTTCATAACTTAAATCTATATAGTCTTTCTCCATCTCTTTATATTCGTCTAATTCAATATATAGGTCATTAAGTTTTTCTAATAATTGCTCTCTTGATAATCCATTCATATTATCACCCTTTCTATATTTATATTATACCATATTTTAATAATGTTGTCAACTGTTTTTTATATTTGTTATTAATACTTCTTTGATACTTTTAACTCCTTTTCTATTTTGACCTGTTCCTGTTGTGTTAGATAATTCTATTACTTGATAATCATTCTTATTGATTATATCATTTAGCTCTTTATACATAACACCATTTCTTTCAAGATAATTAAAGTATATAAAATCACATTTATTTCCATCTAATAGAGTTAGTAAATAATCATTATGTTTTTTACTAAAGTCTATATTATACATTTCATCCATTAAAATATATGGCGGATCTAATATAAACAAATCTTTCTCATTAGGAGAAATGTTTAATATATCTTCTGTAAAAAATTCATAATTATTTTTATTTAATTCTATATTCAAATCATTTAATCCATTTACTATTATTTTCTTCATAGTATCTGTAAAAAATTCAGTCTTCTTGCCCAACCCTCTAAATCCTTGGTTAAATTCTCCTTTAGAATTAAATCTAACCATAGAATTACTACACATTTTTAATAATAAGGCTGTTTCATATATAAAAGCATCATCAAACCTGTTATTTTTATATTTTTTATTCCAGTACTCTCTAAAGTTATAATAATCCTCTTTGCTACTAAATCTATTCCATTGATTCAATGTAATTTCAATTTGATGTATATTAAAACTATCTATAACTCTAATACGCTCATATATATATGGCAATAACCTATTTTTATCATTTCCAATAAATCTATTAGCAGTACATTCTAAATTTAAAAGTATATTCCCTGACCCCATAAAACAATCTACAACATCATTATACTTTTTATCTCTTACTAAATCATTTATTGTCCCTATATATTTATATTTATTCCCTACCCAATTAAACGGTGATTTCATAGTGAGTCCTCCTATTAACATTATATTTATTTTTTTATAATATAATTTATCACCTCCTTTCTTATTTATATTATATCATATTTTAATACTATTGTCAACCCTAAATAACAAAATAATTATTTTTCTTATTTATGATTCCTATTTTTTTACTTATCCCACTAAATAAGAAATCCTCTTCTGCCGTAAATTTTAGTTGAGCCTTTGCATCCTCTGAGCCGTGATGAACGAATATTCTACTACAATTCATACCTTTCATATAAGAAATCAATTCTTTTCTTTGTATATGCCCTGTAAAGCTATTATATACATTAACTTCACATCTTATAGGAACGCTTTTATTTTCTATTGTTACAGATTTAGCGCCTCTTTGAATTTTACCACCTAGAGTCCTTTCAGAACAATATCCTATAAAACATATACAATCTTGCTTTTTAGGAAGAATATGTTTAGCATATGCAACAGAATGACCACCTGCCAACATACCTGAAGAAGATATTATAACACAAGGATTCTTCGTTTGTCTTGCCATCAATTCTGTTTTCTTATATTCATCAATAAATATGAAATTATCCCAAGACATTACTTCTTTCCAACGATTTAATAATCCTTCTTGTAGCGTCTTTTCGTATACTTTATTAATCTCATTTGTTAACCTTGAATCTACTATAACTTTAATATTTTTAAATTCTTCTTCGTCTTTAAAAGTATGATACAATAAATCCATTATAGACTGACTTCTGTCAAAACTAAAACAAGGTATAAGTATTCTATTTCCTTTATAAGTAACTTCTCTAATCTTATTAAGTAACTCTTCTACATCTTTTTCTACATCTTTTTTTGAAAACCCTCTGTTTCCATAAGTACTTTCAAAGATTGCGATATTTGCCTTAGAAACATTTCTTCTTTCATCACAATAAGGTTTATACTGTTGATTATAGCTAGAACCTAAATCAGATGAATAAAATATTTTTACTATTCGACCACTTGGCTTTTTAATAAATATCTCTAAGGAAGTGCTACCAAAACAATGGTTATTAGAAACAAACCTAAAAGATAAATTAGAATTAATTTTATGCATTACTTCCTTATCATATATTTTAATTTTATCTAAAATTCTAAATACATCAGATTCGTCATATAACATTTCGTATTTTTTACCTTTGTTATTCATACTTATTATGTTTCTTTTTTGTATAAAAGCCGAGTCAAGCAACATAGGACTTAATAGTTGAGCAGTTTCATAAGTAGTGACAACATTTCCATCAAACCCTCTTGTAATTCCACTAGGTATATTGGCAACATGATCAGCATGACAATGACATACAAATATATTACTTGCTAGATTAAAAGGTATGTTATCTACCATTTTTTTATTGGCATTAAAATCTTCTACCATTCTATTTGTTTGTATACTTCCACACTCTAACAGAATCAGGTCTCTTCCTCCGTTATCTAATGGATATTCTATGGCAAAACATGAACCTGTAACATCTTCTGTTGAGCCACCTAAAGAAGTAATAATTATTTTATTTTTATATTTTTTGTTATTAGCAAAATGATGCTTGAATTTTTTCTTTTCAACTATCATTAAATTTTCTTTTCTATTGTCCAATATATTTCCGTTTACATATTCAATTTTATTATCTGTATCCATTAAAAGGCTAGGCAAATCAAACGTATATCTATCTGTAGAGCCAACTATATGTTTGCCTACCTTTTTCCAAACCACATTCTTTACTATATCTATATCTTCAATATCTATTAAGATTTTTTCTTCTATCTCTTCTTGATAAATGTCGTATAGAACAATTTCTGCATAATCATTGTGGACTCTAATTTCATTGGGTTCATTTTCTGTTCTATCACTTGTTGTTATACAGAACCCAAATTCATTATATTCATTTAAATGTTTCTCGCATAACATCTTTTTATTTTTATGTTTTAACTCTCTTCCACAAACTTTACATACTAATTTGTTCATATAATTATCAACTCTTTCTTATTTATATTTATGCTACTTCAAAATCTGTAATATAATAATCAACAGTATTGTTTTTCTTTCTTTTCTTAGGGATAAACCCATATAAATATAACACCTCTCCCATTACAAACGGGCATTGATTATATAACTGCTTATCCATTTTAAATGTTTTTACATTTCCGCTATAGAAACAGAACAGTTCAATTTCAATATTATATTTAAAGATTTTTAAATCAGATATAAAACAAGCATTTTTATCCATTTGTTTATAAGCTACTTTGTTAAATCCACCTGTATATTCTATTTCGTTTTTTATTAATTCTATAACATCATCTTCTACATCTTCTAAAGATAATTCTACATCTCTTATGAATGAATGATAGTCCATATTTAAGACTTTAGCAGTCTCTTTAGTTGCATTTCTTTCTGCTAATTCCTTGTAAGTCATATATAATTCAACATCTTTAGTTTTAGACATCGTCTTTTTATTGCCTTTATTTTTATATAGTTTAAATACTTTGAAAAGTTTACTTATACAACCAAATTCAGAAAAATATCCTAATTTAATTAAGATTTCAAGACATCTATTGTCAATTTCTTTAGTATTAAATAATACATCTGTAAAGGTTTCGTATTTTTTACTTTGACTTAATTCATATAATATATTAGCTTTCTGTTCATTTAGATATTTAATAGAACCGACACCTTTATATATTGTATTAGTTTCTTTATTGAAGAAATATTCTGCTTTAGAATACCCAAATTTAGGAGATTGTAATTTAATACCAAGTAACTTTGCTAATTTTTCTCCATTAACAAAGTCTTCATTATTGGCTGCATTATTTAAGTAGGCACAAGTAAACTCTAGTGGATAATAATATCTTAAATAAGCACAGTAATATCCTATCATAGAATACCCTGTAGCATGATTTTTACCAAATTGATAGTTGGCTGAATCTTCTATTATTTGTAAAAATTCTTGTGCTTCTTTTTCAGCTACATCTCTTGGTTTATTTGATTTAGAACAATATCCTTCTAATATTTGTGGCATAGCTTTTTCTAGTCTATCTCTTTGTTTTCTTCCTATCGCCCTTCTTATATTATCTGCATCTGACCCACTTAAACCACATATATCTTGAAGAAACGCTATGGTGTCTTCTTGAAAAACAAGATATCCATTATTTTGTTTTAATAAATTATCTATGATTTCAGATGGGTTTTTGTTAGGAATTCCTGCAATTAAATTATCTCTATAACTTTCACCACTAGGACGAAGACTTGCATTAACTAGATTCATGTCATTTATTCTATGAGGATTAAATTGTCTTAATAATTTATTAGCATAATCACTTTCAAATTGAAATATACCATAGGGATATTTAACCATGTCTTCCCATACATTATCATCATTAAAATCTATATTATATGACTTAGGATATGGAATATTTGCATATTCACAGCAATCTTTTATTATTCCAATATTTTTTAATCCTAAAATATCATATTTTACTAAAGATACTTCATGAACTTCTTCCATGTCAATTTGTAATATCTTCATTCCGTCCTTCCAAAACGTACCATAATTATCTGTCAAGGTTACTGGACTTGCTACAATACCCGCAGGATGAACTGATTGAGATACAACTGAATTTAAAATTCCATCAAAGTAATAAAATAACTCACTATATTTCAACCTTGTTTCTTCGGGATTTTCTTCATATTCTTCTTTTATTATCTTTACTTGGTCTAAAGAATATGGAGATTCTAAACCCTTGTCTTTATATTTTTTATCTAAGGCTCTGCCTATATCATCTATTGTCCCTTTATCTGATACAGTTCCTATAGATAATATATATGCCGTTTTTTCTTGTCCAAATCTGTTAATTATATAATTATAAACAAGCTCCCTTTGGTCAGGTGAGAAATCTACATCTATATCCCCAATTTCTAACCTATCTTCATTTGCAAATCTTGAGAATATAGTTCCCCATCTAATTGGGTCAACATCTGTAATACCTATTATATAAGCTAATGTACTTCCTCCGACCGACCCTCTGCAAGGGCAAGTCGGGATATTATTTTTTTCACACCACTCCATCATTTCGCTCATAAACAACATAAATGATATCATATTAAGTTTTTTAAATACTCTTAATTCTTCTTTTAAATTTTCCTTATACTTTTCATTGTTTCCATCAATTATTCCTCTATCTACTTTATCTTTATACATTTTTTCAATTCTATCTATTAAAGTTTTTTCATCATCTTTACTAAGTATAGGATATTTAAAAGACGTATCTAATTTAATTTCTTCACACATATCTGCTATTTTATTAGTATTTTCTATCGCTTCTAATATTACATCCATAGGTAAACAGTTTTGTTCTTTAAACATTTTTACTAATTCTTCATAGCTTTTAAATGTTAAATCAAAAGTGTCTTCATTAGAAAATGTTATATTTTTAGATAATTGTCTAATATATCTGCATTCAGCTTTATATTCATTTATACTATGTGTATCTGTTCCTACTATAAGAGGTTTGTTGTATTTTTTTGATAATTTATATAGTTTTCTGTTAAATTCTTTTTGTTCTTCACAATTATGATATTGTATTTCAAAGAAGTCATAATGTTTTGCTAATTTATCATAATATGGGTTGCCTTCGTCAAGTTTCTGTAAAGGACTCGCCAAACAGGCTGATGTTTTTATTATATTATCAGATATATTTAAAAATTCATCAAATGAGATTCTATTTTTATAATATACATGAGAAGGATGAGTTGATAAGTCTAATAAAGTATGCAATTCTTTTAATCCTTCTTGATTTTTTGCTAATAATACAGTGTGGTAATTATCTCTTATTTTTTCATCTAGCGTTTCAGTTAAATATACCTCGCACCCATGAATATATTTAATTCCTTTTTCTTTACAATATAAAAGCCTTTCTATCCATTTATAAACATTTCCGTGATTAGTACAAGCAATAGCCTTCATATTATATTCAACTGCCTTATCAACATATTCTTTAAAGTCTGTTACGCTATCTAATAAAGATAATTGGTCGTGTATATGATATGGAACATAATTATTCATGTAACCACTCCTATCTTATTTTTCTAATGCTTTTATCCCTGCTCTTACAGACATTAAAAATTGTATAGTCTTTATATAATCATCTGCTTCTTTAAAACTATTAATTCTTCTTTCGTCTTGAATTTGCTTATTGTGTTGAGCCGTCATTAATAAATCATGTCCATACGGGTTATTTAAACTCCATTTATTGAGATTATCTAAATTATCATCAATCAATATATCTCCTTGTATAACATATTTTTCTTTGCAAGGTATGAAATGAGATAAATCAAATTTTGGAATATAAGTTTTTAACCATTTAAGCTTATCTCTGTAGGACTGATAACGATTACAACAATCTGATACTATAAATACATCATATCCCTCATCAATCCATTTATTAATATATTCTATACTATCTAATTTAGGAGTAATCATAGTTAAAATATTTGTTAATTCAAGTACTGAAAATAATCCATGTTCAAAACTACTAGGTATAACCCATTCAGTAACTTCATCTATTGAATGACTTGTTCCGTATGTTTTATTATATTCATTAATGACCTCTTCTAAGAAATTAGTTATTGTATCATCCATATCAATTAAAATTCTAAAATTTTTATTTTCCATATATTTTTCTCCTCTCTTGCTTCTATACTTATATTATACCACATTATAACAATGTTGTCAAGTGGTTTATTTAATTTTTTCCCAATCTTTAATAATAATTTTTCTTCCAAATTTATATCTAAATTCTACTAAGGCATCTAAAGTAACATAATCATTATCTTGTTTTTCTTCTACCAATTCCTCAAATGCTTTTTTGCTACAGAAATATTTAGTTATTTTTATATCTTTATTTTCAAACTCATAAGTACTATTACCTATCTTTTTAATATCTCCTACTTTAAACATAGCATTTTTAATTAGGTATAGAGGTGGCTTAATATCATGACTCCATAAGTTTTCATAACTAACTATCTTTTTAACATCATCTTTAGGAACAAATTCATCATAAATTTTTTCCACATTGATACTTTTTTCTTTTATGGTAATATTGTCATTAACATATTTTAAAAATTCTTCTATTTTGCCTTCCTTAATACTAAAACCAAAACTATTGTCATGACCTTTTGTATATTCAAATAATCCTGTTCTTTCACATATATCTTTGAAATCCATTTCTCCATATCCTCTAGCACTACCACTTATAAATCCATTCTTATCAATACTTCCAAGCAATATAGGTCTTTCATAATAATCCAATAATTGATTACAGGTTAATCCTCTTAAAGATTTATCTATCTTTTTCTCTCTATCTATATATATGATAACAGTATTATTTTGAGAACCTTCTTCCTCAATTTCTTTTTTAACCATTTCTGCTATTTTAACTTTTCCTTCTTTTTGTTTCTTTTGAAGATTAGCACCAATTAATCTAGCTTTAGAGGGATAAGATATTGCCTTCCCTCTATGTGCTATTAAATCATTAACTCCTATTAAGGCGTTAAACAGATTTTCTTTGTCTTCTTTTTTTCCTATTCTAATAGTTGCATTTATAATGGGAGCTATAGAAAACCCAAAATCTTCAATAGAAAATCTATCTTTTTTACTTTTCTTCATACTTCTAGCCATTTCTGTTAAAAAGGGATTGGTTATATTCTCTATTTTAGAGCCAATATTTAAATAATATCTATTCTCATAAGAATATTTCATATCACACATATCAGATATTAATGAAGCCGCTACCAAATCTAAATATTTATTTCCTATTGCCCCTTCGCAACATTCTACGAGTTCCTTACAGAATTTATAACTAACTCCACAACCACTTAAATAAATATTTTCAACACTCCCATCTTGATTGTTAATAAGTGCTACGTTTTCTTCTATCTCTTTTAACTCTTCTCCTATTTCTATTATATGGTGGTCTAAGATTAATACTTTGATACCTTTATCCGTAACCTGTTTTAAAGGTTCAAACTCAACACTTCCTCCATCAGGAATTATTAACAATTTAATATCATTTTCAATTAAAGTATCCAAATTTTTAAGTTGGAATCCGTGTTCTCTTCCTTCGTTTAAGATAAATGTTACATTTTCATATTCAAAATCATCATATATAACTTGATATACTAATGAACCCGAGAAATAACCGTCAGCATCCGAATCTACTTGTATTGATATATTTTCATCATTAGCCATAGCATTTAATAAGAAGTCAATACCTTTGTTTAAATTCTTATAATGCTCTACACTCTCTTCAAATTCTCCACTCGCTAAAAGTAAACTAAGGGCTTCTTTTTTAGTTAAATCTCTTATTTCTAACATATTCTTTTCTACATCTTCTGAAAAACTGTTTAAAAATACCTTATTTCTTATATCTTCCATTTAACCACTCCTAAAATAGTTTTCGTTTCTTCTTTAAATTTATTTCTAAATCTTTATTTTTATAGTGATTTAAAATATTTCTCTTTTCTAACAACTCTTCTATAGAACTATAATAAGATGTTGTAGTCTGACCTTCCATATTTATTAAATAATAGTGATTATTACTATTATTTTTTATTATCATTCTAAATCCAAATCCACTAATTTCTAATAAATCTCCAACCTCATAAGGTTCTCTTTTACTATTTATATTAACTTCCATATTTATACCTCCTGTTTAGGCGAAACATTATAATTATCTAATACCCACGCCAATATACAAGATAAACTTCCATAGTAACCACATTCAGTCGCACATCTTTTACCCTTACAGTATTCTGCAAATTGGTTCTCTATATCTTCTATGTTTTCGTTTTTTACTTTTTTATTTTCTACTAATTTAGCATATTTCCAAGAGACTAAAATAGGATTATTTGAACGAGAAGTACTCCAAGAAGTCATTCCATTTGAAAAGGTTGTAACTTCTCCATTTATGAATCCAGCAAAGTATCTTCTATTCCATTCTCCATTTTCGCCATTCTTTACTAAAACTTTTGTATCGACTGGTATTTTACTCCAATCTATTTCTTCTCTTTTCCATATTAATTTATTATCACAATCATATATCTCCATAATATCCCATTTTTTATTGCTACTCCATTTAAAATCTTCATCATAATATTCTAACTCTTGATATAATTCTCTATGGTAACGTAATGTAATTATATCTGCTTTAACAAATACTTTATCATTTATTATATAAAATATTTCATCATCCCTGTTTTTATAACTCATACCGTTTTTTAAATCTTCAAGTCTCATATTTATACCTCCATTCCATTCTTATTTATATGATTTAATTTATTTTTATTCATATTATCATTCTCCTTTTATATCATCTATATGGATTATGTGTATATTTGTGGGATTTTCTATACTTATATATCTAGCGTAACCATAATACCATTCTGTATCAAAATCATATAATTCTATATTTTCTCCATCTTTAAAATCCAATATAGTATAAATTCTATTTTCATTTCTTTTATATTTTCCGATAACGGGAAATTCATCTTTGATATACATTTTTCTCTCTTTAGGCTTGTACTCTAAAGCCTTTTCCCAACATTTTTTACAATCTGAATCACAATAATCATCTTTACTTATAATAGGACAACTATTCCCTACATTCTCTATAAGTTTTTTAAAAGATATTTTACCTTCAAAATAAAGTTTTAAATTTATATATTGATTAATTACATCAGATATATATTCTAAATCATCTTTAACCGTAAAAACTATGTTTTCATATTCCTCTAATAAAATTTTATTCATATTACCACCTCAAAGTCCTTAAAATCTATTCTATCATTAAACAATTCTAAATATATTTCTTTACCTTTATCGGTAGGAGAATCTTTATAGTCTAATAATCCATTCTCTAAAGAATCCCATATAACCGATACTTTTACACTAGGGGGAATTCTATAAGCTAATTTCATTATTTTAGCTCTCCACTGCAACTCTTCTTGTTTATTCTCATATTGCTTATCGAATGCAAATACTATTTCTTCAACTCCTAAAGATATAAGCATTTTAATTTGTTCATAACTTAAATTAGAACCACATACTGCAACAGAATTATTATCTTTAAGATAACTATTAAGTTGCATAGTCCCCTTTTCTCCTTCGAAAAGCACTGCCACTTTCATTTTTTTTATTGATTCTTTATTCTGCCAATAACCATACAAATTATACTTCAAGCTATGAGAATACATCTGTCCTTTAAAATAAAATGGAACGTATTTACCAAATTTTTCTGCAACTTCTTTATCTAAATTCCTAACTCTTACCCCTACAATTTCTCCTGTGTCCCAAGCAAAATGAGGAATAATAATTTTTTCTCCTATTTCGTCATACCTTATATCATATTTTTTTAATGTTCTGAAAGTTATTCCTTCATCCTCCCACATAGGCAATCTTTTAATAGGAAATCTTCTATAAGCAAACGGCTTCTTTTGTTTAGGTAAGGACGGAACTTCAAGTTTATCTATATCTATTTCTCTTCTTTGTGGTCGATTTCTTGATTTTCTACCAACTCCATGTCTGTGATACTTACCATTAACACCAAAGTAAGAATTTATTATATTCATAGCCTCTTTAAAGTCGCATTCTTTAATTTTCATAGTTAAATCAGCTAAACTATTAATTGCACCACAATGAGAAAAGCAATAAAAATTATGAGTATCTTCGTTATAATATAATTTAGGAGAAGTGCTACCATGACAAAATGATTCAAATATAGCATTATTATTATAGCCTTCACGAGTTACACATTTACCTTGAAGAATTTCCTCCACAAAATTTATTACTTGGTCTTTATTTAAATCTTGTAAGATACTCATAATTTTCTCCTTTCTTATACGATTTCTTCAACCAATCTTTTGAGTTCATTAAAATTTTTTTCTATACAGTCTATATCCATTTGTATAATACATTCTTCATTTATCTCGTTTAAGCAATAATCACAAGAGTAGAATACTCTCATATAACAATTTTCAATGTCTACAAGTTTAATAGTTTCTTTTTTTAACTTCTCAAGATTGTCTAATATTTCATTTTTATTCATATTATCCCTCCATTTTAAGAATCACCTTTAAAAATGATTTTCTCAATTATAAATAATATTAAATAGACCACTAATAAAATGTATATTAAACCTATCACATCATCACCTTTTCTTTATTATACTTATATTATATCACACTTTAATAATGTTGTCAAGTACTTTTAGTAAAATAATCCTGTATAAACGTTATCTACATATGCAACATCTTTAATTCTACCATAGTCTCCGTTGAATTCTTGCAAAATAATTATATTTGAATCACTGGCTTCCCTACACTTATCTAAGAAAGCCAATATATAATGTTTATTTTTATCTAGTGTAAGTTCATCATCAAAATCTCCTTCTAATCTTCTTCTAGCAGGAGTAGTTTTATCTACTATCTTAAAATATTTTTTCTTAAAGTTGCCATTCCTATCTTTTCTCCAAACATACGGCTTTAAAAACATTCTATCATCTTCTTCGTCTAATTCTTTTGGATTTACCTTCCTAGTTAATAGAAGAAGTCCTGCAACATCTTTAACGTGTTTTGACCCTGCTAGTAAACTAGATGTTAAGAAACTTGCTTTACCAGTCATAGAACCCATAAGTTGCATAGGTAATAATATCTTACAATTCATTTCTTTACCAAATTTATCTAAGGCAACTGAATTAGCCATTAATTCTTTAACACTATCCTCTTGTGATTCGGCTTTAAATGTTTCTACAATTAATGTTGAGAAACCTTCTGCTAGAATTAACTTCTTAGCCTCTCTCATTATTTTATCAACAGAAAACTCACTAACACTATAAAATGCAATAGTATCTTTATATCTTTCTTTAATAAATTTATTGGCTTTTAAAAAAACTTTCTTTTCTTCATCATTAAAATTAAAATGTTTAATCTTTGTTCTATTTAATGTGAAACAACCAAATACATATGCAGAAATATAAGATAACAACATTGTTCTAAAATATTTAATCTGTTGTTCATTACTTACTAGAATTACTTTTTCTCCATTCTCTACAAGGGACATAGCGATATTTGTTATAAGCGTAGTTTTCCCGACGCCTGAAAAAGCTCCAAAAATCGCTACACCGTTGCCACTACTTAACCCATCAGTACTTTTACTAAGAAGTGGAAAATTCTTATGATATTTAAACTCTCCATTTTCTGTCTCCCAAGTTAAAGTAGTATCATAATAAGTTGTGTCATCATCTACTTCTCCTTCTTCAATTTGCTCAAGCTCTTCATCAGAATAAAATAAATATTCTCTTACCATATCTGTTGCAACACTTCTTACATTCACACTTGATAACTGCATATCAAAGAAATCCAAAACTTGTTGACTACTCATAGAAGTAAATTTGTCGGCAGGTACAATTTTCTTACCTCCTACCGATATCTCCTTATTTATGTCAATAGCTAACTTCTCTGAAACTTCTTCTATTAGATTATATTTGATTACTTCATCTAAATGTGAATAGAAGTTTTCTACATTAGCTAACTCCTTAATCTTTTTAAACTCTTTTGCTCCTCCATAGTCCTCAAAATCTTGAGTTAATGCTTCTGAAAGTTTAAGGAAATTAATAACAGTAAATTCATTAACTTCCCTATATCTTGTAGATAATTCAGAAACTAATTTAAAATAAAATTTATTCTTAGGAGTAGAAAAATCATCTTCTATTAAAGGTGTTTCACTTATTAAACTTAAATCTTGAAGAAGGCATGATATTAACATTTTTTCAGCAGTTTCTTTTTGTTCATTCATTATTTCACATTCTACATCTAATGTTCTCGCCATTTTACCACCTTCCTTATAGAATATCCATTAAACCTCTTTTTACTTTCTTTCTTTTAACAACAGGTTTTTTAACTTCTGTGTCTACTTCTATATTAGCGCCGATATCTTCATACTCTGTTGTATCTTTAGTCGGTTTACCTGATCTACTAAAATAATCTTTTATCTCTGAGCGTATAATTGCAAATATATATAAAATCTTTTGATATTCATTCATATCTCCATTGACCAATTTCTTATCTAAAGACTCTTTTATATATTCTCCTTTATCTAAAAGAAATTTATTTACCTGTCTCCTAGAATATCCTACATCGTATATTTTTGCAAATTCTTTATTTTTTGTATTATTAATACAAGTATATCCTATAATCTTGTCAAAAAGAATTTGATTTTCTCTAAGCAACTCTGTATTTTTTTCATGTTCTCTATATTCTTCTTCTGAACAATAATATTGATTTTTCTTTTTACCATTTTTATCTATCTTAGGGAAATTAAACGCTACATCTGTTGTTAAAGGTTTCCCACATAATTTACATTTACATTTTCTAGCCATATTACCCTCCTACTCCATTTCTCTATATTTTAATTCATCTAAAGTGTGTATCTCTTCGTTATTAAATCTACATACAGAACATCCCATTTCATTAGCAACATTATAACATTGAACGTCCCAACATCGGATTCCATGTTTCTTTATTTCGCTTAAAGGTAATTCTGATGCACCCCAATAATTCCCCCATAAATTTACTTCTATTAATCTCTGATTACATTCTATAATATCTAATTTTTCTTCTTTTACTTTATGAAAAATAACGGGGCAAATATGACAATCTATATCATATGTGGAACATAAAATATCATCACAATTTACATAATTTTCTTGTTGTCTATATTTTTTAGGTAATATTGGAATGAACATTTCACCTATTCTAACTTTCTCACTCACATTAATCTCTCCTTTCTATATATTAATTATATCATATTTTAACAATGTTGTCAAGTATTTTTTTAATTTTTATTATTTCCATTTTCTAGGCATTTTAATCTCGTTAATCTATTTCTCTCCAAATTATTTTTTCTAAAAAATAAGTTCTATCATCATTAAATTTACAACGTTCACAATCCATTTCTTTTTTCATGGAGCAACATTGTATATCACAACAATTTATTCCATTTTCTACTATATCTTTTAAAGTTTTATTTGTCATGCTCCAAAATCCCTCACACAATCTTATTTCTACCAATTTTCCATTAGTCTCAATAATACTCATATCGTCATCATGGATTTCCCCAAAATCCATAGGACAGTCTCCACAATCTATGTGAAAACCTTCGCATAAAATATCCTCGCAGCATATAAATCCTTTTTTAAATTGATATTTCTTCGGTACTATAGGTATTAATTTTCCATTTATTTCAATCTTTCTCATATTATTTTCTCCTTTCTTATATGTTAATTATATCATATTTTAACATTATTGTCAACTATTATTTAAAAATATTGTATCAATTATATCAATAAGCGATATAATCATTAATGTTGTAGCAATATCAATATAGTTCCATTTTATATATAGAATAGCTATAATCATTAATATTAAATCTTTCCTAATTTCTTTAAACATATTTTCTCCTTATTAAAAAGGGTAGATATTTCTACCTACCCAATTTATATTATAAACTTCTTCTTGATGATTTTGGTTTAGTAACAGGTTTTGTTTCCTCTTCCTCTATTATTAAATCACTCGCATCGGTATCATCTTCTGAGAAACTTAATCCTAATAATGAAGTTATTTGATATCTTTTTAAATATGTCATTAGAGAACCATAACCCTGTGCTTCTAATTTAGGGGGTATTAAAGATATTGAATTACTCTCTATAAATTGCCCTGTTTCAACATGAATTAATCTAGTTTTAATACATATAGAGTTTTCTTTTGTTCCACTTATAGGAAGTTGTATTAAAATTAATCCTTGGTCATTTAAAATAGGTCTAGTTACATTTAATATTTGAGATAAACTAGCATACGAACTTTCATGAAAAGGATTTTCTGCATCCTTCTCTACTGTTGTAAAATGCTTATGAAATCCTGCTAAAGCCTTATACAACTCCGTAGTATTATCACTAGAATAAAACTGAACATCTGAATTGCCTATTTGTTTATTAATATTAAATTTACATTTACACTCCATGTTTGCCTCCTTTAAAGGGTGAGGGATTTCCTCACCTAATATTTTCTCATTAATTACATTTTCCATAATTATCTAGCTCCCTTCAAATTAAAATGGCACTTCGTCTTCGGCTACCTCTACTTCTTCACCTTCTACTTCTTCGCCTTTTTCCTTTTTAATATCATCTACTTTTTCTTGAAGTCTTTCAATTCTTTCATCTATTGCTTGGTGCATTAATTCTATATAATGAGAAGTAAATGGGAAGTCCTCTTGACTAGGAACAGTATAGCAAAATTCTTCTTCTTCTCCTTCTTCAAGGTCATCATATACTGGTTTTATATATTCATTATTATCATCTAAAGTCATGATTGGAGCAGAACAATTAGTTAATTCAAAATAAGTTTCAATTTGAACCCTATTTTTAACTGATTTACCTATACCTCTGCTTTTCTTAGCTTTAGCTACAGATTTAATAAAATCAAATTCTATATAAAGTATGTCTCCTACTTTAAGTTCTTCTTTAATATATTCGGCATATTCTTCATTATGAGTTCTTATTTTCATTATAAATCCATTTACTTTATCCTCTTTTTCTTCCTCATTATAATAAGCATAATTATTAACTAATACACTTAGCTCTAAAGCATTACCATCAATATCAGTTACATCTTCATAGCCTTCAAGCATACAATAAATCATACCTTTAGAACCTTTAGTAATAGGGAATTTACTGTCTTCTTGAGTGGTGCAGAATACCCCTCCTACTCTAGTTCCTCTGTCAACAAACTCTCCTTCTTTGGTAACATATTTATTTTCGTCAAATCTTACTAAACAGTTAACTATTTCGCCTTCTCCGTCATCTTCAACTGTTCTACACTCTGAATAGAGTTTTTTCATTTTAGCATATGTTTTATTTGTATTTCCGTTACCAGAGTATTTTCTAATAAAGAAATCAACATCAGTTGACTTCCCTTCTTCTGTTTCAACCTCCATAACAAATCTAATGGCTTCATCTTTTTTACCTTTATTAGTTATTGCTCCGTTTTTAATTGCTAAAACTTCACCATTTACATATCCTTCGGAATATCTTACTCTTTTCTCTTTATCTGCCATATTATCATTCTCCTTTCATATTTACATCTTAATTATATCATATTTTAATAATGTTGTCAAGTATTATTCACAAGATTTTTCAATTTCTTTTTCTATTATCTTTTTAGCCATTCTTAATTTACAAAGTTTATACCCTTTATTAACATCAAAAGTGTCACTAGGGTGGACTTTTGAGAACACCTTACCATAAGTAGGAGACTCCATCACCACCATTTCTCTGTTATATCTCCACTTAACAGGGACTTTTTTATTAGCTATATTAATTACGTCTGTTTTCCAATCTGTCCAAGCTATTTTAAACAGTTTATCTACCATATCTCTATCTACTAACATAAGTTCTACAGAATTCTCTTTTTTTAAAGTTAATTCATACCCACAACAATGATTAAACGTTTCTACCATTTTGAAATCATGTAATACATATATTTCTTTAGTAATAACATTCACTAATTTATCACCATGTTTAAATTTCATATTAATTCTCCTTTCGTTTTCTATATTTATATTATACCATATTTTAATAGTATTGTCAATCTTATTTAAATAAGTTTTTAAAAATATTTTCTAATACTGGAACGGCAATACTATTGCCTATTTGTTTATATAATTGAGTATCAGAAGTTGGTACATTTTTAGCCTTATAAAAATCATCATCGCTAAATCCCATCAATCTCCAACATTCAAGTGGAGTTAATCTCCTAATTTTAAAGTTAGTAACAACTTCCCCATCTATTACTAACGGTTGTCTCCAACCTCCTTGCATAGTGTCTAAAGTAGGAGATATAAATTCTTTATCATAAATGCTTCCTGCTTGATGTCTTCTGCCTTCTTCATCAAATACTCCACCTAATCTAACTGGAAGAACTTCTATAATCTGTTTAGGTTGCTTATAGTCTCTCGCAGAAAGAGTTGAGATACATTTATTGGGATTATATACCCAAGCAGAGGTACAATTACGATATTTAACATTACCATTTTCATCACATGGATGTGGAGCAGTTGTCCCTAAAACCTCTAAACATTCATTATTTAATCTATCTTGAGGGAATTTAAAAAATCTGTCTTGCATTTCTTGAGATAAATAATATTTGTCTTCAACTGAATCTTCTAATATATCTTTAAGTTTTAATTTTAACGGAAATCCTTGAGGAAATTCAAAGGTATGCTTATCATCTAATATACTAACAACATAAATACGTTCTCTATTTTGAGGTAAACCAAAATCTTTCGCATTTAATATTTTATAATAAGAAATATATCCAACTTCTTTTAAATCTTCTATATACTGATTAAAATTATGTATATGTTTTTTACTCATTACGTTTTTAACATTTTCCCAAATAACATATTTGGGCTTAACTTTTTTAATTATATCTACACTGTACCACATAAGACTACTTCTAGTGCCACTTCCTTTATCTCCACCTTTGCCCTTCCCCGAAACAGAGTAGTCCTGACATGGGCTTCCTGATACGATAATATCAATATTTTTAGGTAATAACTTTACATCTATTGAACTTACATCGCCCAAATTTAAACTTTCATCTACTCCATGTATCGCACAGTAACTTTTAATCGCAAATTTATCTATCTCACTAAATCCAACTAAATCATAATCCACATTAGCATTTTTAAGTGCTTTTTCAAATGCACCTATACCACTAAAAAGACTAAGTAATTTCATAGCATCACTCCTTTTTAATAATGTTGTCAAGGGGAGTTATCCCCTCAACAAAACCTATCCTTAATATAATTCTAACCTTGTAATATTCATGATATTTTCACTACTCTGATACAAGTTAGTGTTAAATATTATATCATCTACGGAATAAGCAACAACTATTTGTGTTGAATAATCACTATAAACTATCAACCATTTAAATCTACTAGAACTCATATTTTATACCTTCCTTCCTTTATCTTTTATAATAAATTACATAGCAAGTTCTTTTCTTCACACCCATTCGGTTAACTCTTTTCTTATATTGTCTACTAGACTCACCTTTAATTCTAGGAACATATACATCTAATTTATAAGGAGTGTTTAATCCTCGTCCTCCTCTGTCAGCCACTTTTTTCATACCGTAACCTTCGATATATATGTTTCTTCCTAACGCCCAATAATTATTTGCTATTGTCTTACTATTTAGTTTCCCTAAAGAGCCATAACCTGCATAACCACCATTTTCACTAGCTAAAGAAGTGTAATGATATATTTTACAAGTTATCTTTCTTACCTTTCTAACCTTTCTTCCTGTTTTTTTAGTCCAATATCGTGTGCTTGTTTTTGAATAAGCATCTACATAACTACTGTCCGTGGGGCAATAAAAAGTGCTTCCAAACACTACTCCTATTGCTAATCCTACTGCTAATATTTTCTTTTTAATTTTTTTCATTTAATCACCTCTGTAAATTTATTTTCCCACCCACCAATCCCATAAATCTTATCTATCTTTTTACATTTCTTAGCTCATTAATTATATCATCAAAGAAATCATCTATTCCTGTTTCTGAGACTCTAATTACACCAAAAGGAGTTACAAAACGTTGCATATCTTTTTTATTAGATTTTTTAGATTTACCAACGAGTCTAACACTATTTTCTGTATGATTACAAATCAATTCTTTCCCATCAGTCATTAATATAACTCCACTTTTAGGTTCGAATAATACAAATTTTGCCTTTTTCCATGTATCATTGCCTACAGAAAATTCAACATCTGTTCCTAATTCTACTTTACTCCAGTCGGTCTTGCTTTCTTCTTTTTCTCTGTCCCATACTAATTTCCCAACTTCGTTAAATACTTTCATTATATCTTTTTTACTATCAAGTTTATGATTCATTTTTTTATCATATTCATTGTTAAAGGCTTTAAAGTATATATCCTTGCCTTCTTTTAAAGGCTCTCTTATTGCCATTATATCTCCATTAAATATAAAGCATTTTTCGTTTGCCTTTTCTTCTCTTAATACCACTTTAAAATTTCTTCCATAAGTTTCTATCATACTATCACCTATTCCTTTCTTTATTATACTTATATTATATCACAAACTCATATTGTTGTCAAGTGTTTTCTTGAAATTTTTTCCATTTATTTTAAGTCATGAATATTAAATGAAAAATCTTTACACTTATCTCTAAAACTAACAATTCTAATTAATGGTCTGTTTTTTATACAATATCCTTTAGTTACTTTATCACTACTTCTAAATCCTATGAAATAATCACACATCCAACATCTTTGCATATTATCACCTTAATAACATTCTTCTTCAAAAGAATCAAAATATAATTGCCCATCTATTATACCTGCCCAAGCATAACAAGTAACACTATATCCCGTAGAATCAAATCCTCCTGTACATTGGAGTTTCAAATCTACGTTAAATTTTTTATTAACAAGGTCGATAACATCATATATTGTTTCAACCTCGTCTAATATATAATCACAAATTCTTCCGTCTTCCCTGTCTAAAAAACTTTCTACCCAATTTTCTACTTTTTCAAGTTTGTTAGGTACTTTATCTAAAGTAACCCATTTTTTAGTTAATATAGGTATCTGACAAACCTCATAACATTTTATTTCGTCTTCAGAATATTCAAAAGGTTCTTCACATTGACTTTCAGAAAGTCCTTCGCTATATTCTGCCATATAATAAGTTCCTTCAAAATCAAATACCATGGCTTTATGACTACTCCATCTACTTTTCCCCATCTCAAGGATATCTTCATAATCTCCATTCCATAGTTTTTCTTGTAAATCAATCTTTTTAAACTCTTTCATATTATCACCCTTTCTATACATTTATTATACCATATTTTACTAATGTTGTCAAGTGTTATTTGCTAAAATCTGCTATGTTCTAATGTCCCTTCTGACTGCAATAGTTCTTGAAGCCTATTTATAACCGCTTCATCTTCTACTCTAAATGATACCATCTCATCTTTGCTCCCTTTAATAGGGAAAAGTACTGTTGGATATCTGTCTGTTTTTCTAAGAGTCAAGGGCTTAGACTCTTTTTTATCTATAAAAGACGTTTTACTTTTCTTACTTTTAAGCCTCACAGTCTCGCTAGTGCGATTATAAATTATACCCTTTTTAGTAACTATTTTTATGTTACCATTTGCTTTATCATAAAATACAAATTTTGCATCATTCCATTTATTATTTTCAAAATACTCAACATCTTCTCCTATCTCTGCTTTAGTCCAATCAGCATCTCTTTCAAATAACAAAGTATCATCTATATCATATATCTCCATAATATCTAATAAGGGCGTTTCTTTATGATTAAATTCATCTGTATAACCACTTATATGAGCTACAACTCTACTGTCATAAGGGTTAAAAAGAGATGCTTTATCTTTTAAATGTAATCCTACAACCATATCCCTTACAATATAGTAAACCTCATCTTCATTGTTTCCTTCTTTAACTCTTAAAGTAACTCTCATTCCACTTTTCAAATTACTTAATTTCATTTTATCACTTCCTTTAAATTATTTATAAACACACTCCGTCCAATACTCAAATTCTGATAAATCTTTTGATAATGTTTTATGTCTGAATGGAGTAGGAACACAACAAACGAATATTCTTTCAACCCATTCATCCTGTTTTGAATTTCTTACTCTAACTTGTGTTCCTACAGGAGCAGGATTCCAAATTTCATTTCTTACCCAAATAGGGTTTCCTTCTGAATCCTTTATTATCATTATATCTTTTGTTTTAAATTCTTTACTTGTGAAATCATCATTATAGTGACCAAGAATATTTATAGCACTTCCAACAAATTTAAGAGTTGAAATTTTCTCTCTTATATAACAAGCTCCTTCAACTATATAATACTTATCACCATTTCTCAATGTAAAACCCATTCCACTTTTTATATCTTGTTTATTCATTATTTATCCACCTTTACCTTCCCATTAGAGTCATACACAGGAGACATAATCGCTTTATTATCTCTTATCCCTATATAATAATGTACACCTGTTTCCTTATCTACATATTCTGATATTCTTATTCTTCGTAATCTTCCTTTATCTGCTATCTTTATAAATCCACTATCAGAATTTACGGTTTCTTCTTCCATAGATACACAACCTATCATACTCACTCCTAGTATACATAACAAACCTAAACTAATTATTTTTTTCGCCATTTTATCGCTCCCTTTTATTTTAATATATTACCACTCTTCCTTATCTTTTATATATATTATTTCTTTTTTGCTCATTTTTATTTCACTACAAGTTAAATTATCTAATTCTTCTTTAAGAAAGTCTATAAATTCTTCTTCTGTCATGTTTCTAATCTTATCATTATTTTGAGTGAATACTTTCATTATATCTGAATAACTTGGCACACTAAATGAATACGTTCCGCCAAATTCCATTTCTAAAATATTCTTTTCTAATATTATTTCCATGTAATTTGTATAATGTCCATTATATCCACAAGTGGGGCAACCACAATTATCACATATCATATCATCACATATATCTATTATACCACCGTCTATCATTTCAACTAAATATTTGCTTATATTACCACCCCTTTACATATTCTTCTATAAGAAGATTGATATAGTCTGAAATAGAATTTATTCCTCTGAACTCATAATAAGATTTTATACTAAAACTATCTTTATCTTTTTCATTTATCATAAAAAGGCTAAGACTATTTTCGCATAACTCTATTTCTAAATAATTATTTCCTTTTTCATATTCTAATTGAATACCTCCTGTTGCTACTGGAAATACTTCGGGTTGCATTTTTATACGTTTAAGAAGGCTTTTAGTCAAATCTAATGTCTCTTTAGAAATTGGATTAGCGTCATATCCATCCCATCCTTCTTCAAATTTATACATTTCGTTTATTTTTTTTAAATTGTATTCCAAAGTTACCATAATCCCCTCCTTCACCTAACCCAAAAGGGTTAGGTTATATTTAAAATAATATGATAAATTTATGATTATACTTATATAATATCACATTTTAATAATATTGTCAACTATTTTTTTAACATTTCTAATAATTCTTCTTTAACAGGAGCTTTTCCACAACTTCTTTTCTTATTTTCAGGGCAGAATAAATATCTTCCACATATAGGGACTAAATATGGTTCATATATAGGAGCAACCTTTATCACTTCGTCTTTCATAAGTTGGGCAATTCTTCTAATTGGAGCTTCTGCACATGAACACAATCTTTTATTCATAAAATTCATTAATGCTTCTAAAGTAAATCCCATACTAAAAGCAGATTCAACTCCTATTGGTACTAAATGTCTAGCTATTTCATTTGCTTTCTCCCCACTATATCCTAATGCCTCTAATCTTTTTATTGCATCACTATATAATTTTCTAGCGGTATTTTCCATTTCTTGGAATATCATTAATAATTCATCATCATTTTCTACTTCAGGAGGACAATATAAATTTAAATTTTCTTTATTGACATATCTCAAAGATTGAACGTTCTTATATGTCCCTACATCATGTCTCGTACATTGGTCTACTGCATCTCTAGGGATAACAGTTATTTTAAATTTAAAATAATCCCCTCTTGAACCACTAAAGTGTCCTGTTTTTAATACATCTTTGCCTACAGATTTAGCGTATTTTTCATCAGTTTGATAACATACGGATGCTACCTTCCCATGGTTCTCCATAAAATTCTTAACATCGTTTGCATTAATTAACTCTACTTTGAAATCTTTAATTGTAAACATACAATTCTCCTTTCTATGTTTTTATTATTTAATTATGTATAAAATATCGAAAACTAGACATACCATAAGTAGAAGTCCTCCCAATAAGGTGTACGAAGATTCCTATAAAAATCTTTACATATAGTAGAAGTAAGTCTTTCAGACACCCTTTCTCCAGTCATAAAATCTTTATTTATATCTTCATAATTTACCTTCTTTAAAACAGTACAATCATTTTCTAACCACAACTTTATAGAAGCTATTACATCTTTATATCTTATTACTCTTTTATCATTTTTTTGATTATATAATATTTCTAAATTCTCTTTTATTTCTTCTTTTATTTTCTCTATTGGTTTTTCAGTTATAATATATTTTGAATTATCCATACTAGCATAAACAGGATAATCACAATCTGTATATTCTTTGTATATCTTTAAAAACTCTTTTGATATATTATACCAATAAGCTTTATAAGGAGAACCATCACATTCATAACAATCCTCTAATTTACTCTTTATATTAACTATATGCAATTTTATTCACCCTCCCTTATAACATCAAATATATAATGATTACAGGATATATCTCCTATAAAATTTCTTAATATACATTTGTGTTCTTTAATTCTCTTATCTTTAGAATATAATGTTAACTCATTTAAATTTTTAGTTAATTTATTCATCTTTTCAATAAAATCACCCCTTTCTACAACTGTTCTATTTATTATTTTTATTCGAGGAAAGTCTTCTCCTATATATTCTTTATACATTTTTTTAAAGGAATCCTCTTCCTTAGAAGAACATCTATCCCATACTTGACATCTCCAATTAATTCTATTGTCAGTATCTATTTTATCTATATAACATATCATGTTATTCCTCCTTACATAACATATAAATAATCCTATTTGCAAGTCCCCTTTGGATTATATCTATCTCATGAGATACCTGATCAACTCTTCTGTCATGAATTTGTTTCTCTAAAGAGCTCAGATGTTCTCCAATAACCCCATTTAAAGTTTTAAAATTTTCTTCTAATTCCAAATACTCTTCTCTCATTTTAAATGAAGGATAATCTCTTCCGAAGTATTCTTTATATAATTCAACTATTTTATCACTTTGTATTCTTGCTATGTTATCTCTTATAGCTTCTAAGACAATTTCTCCTTCAATCTCTTTATATTTAATTCCGTATAATTTTTCAACCATATCACCAACTCCTTTATATTTATATTATATCATATTTTAATATTGTTGTCAACTATTTTTTACGTTTAATTATGTAAGTTTGTGGATTAACTTTATCATATTCTCTAATGACTTCTGTCTCTCTTTCATCTAAGAAACAATATATTGTAGCTAATATTACTATTGGAATAAAATACATTGTACCACCTCCTTCCTAATCGTGTTTATATCATATATTTCTATTATTATATCATAAATTAATAATATTGTCAACTATTTTCTGATTTTATTTCTTTAACTTTTGCTTTTACATAACCGTCCCTCACAGTCTTTATCCCATTAAACTCATACTTAGGACAAGAGTGATAAAATATATCGAATACCTCTCTATTTTTCCCTCTTCTTTTTTTACATATATTGTGTTTTCCTGTTTTCAAATAAGAACAAGTCATACAAATTTTTTCTTCCATATTATATCAGCAACCTTTCTAAATTTTTTTCTTCTACTTTTAGATTAAGCATTTTAGCAACACCTAAAATACCTGTTGTAGTCCATCTTAAACTTATATACCCTTCTCCAAAGTTATCTATACCTCCTACAAGTTTTACAAAGTCTTTATCCATATTTAAATTAGGATACCACTGGTTATTAATTCTACTTAAAACTTTATATTTTCTTGCCAGTAAAATTTCAAAATCAGTACCAGAAGAAAATCCAAATAGATTTCCTACCTGTCTTGAAGTAAATAATTTATTACTATTTTTAAATTTTTGCAACCAATCTAAATCATATCGCAGTTCAACATCAAATTTCTTTTTTATCATACTTTTACCTCCTAGCCACATCTTTTCATTTTTTCTAAAGCCCTTCTCATTATTCTACTAACCTGCATTTGACTTACCCCTATTTGTGACGCTACTTGTTTTTGGGAACGATTATTATAAAAAATTTCCTCTATAACATATCTTTCTCTTTCACTTATAACACTAAGCAAATATTCTATATATATATTTGTATCAAAATCCTCTTCATAAGGGGGTATTAAAACATCTGCAAAAGTACCTTTTTCTTCACTATCGTCGTCAATTCCACAAGATTTATCAAGTGAAGCAATCCCAAAAGAAATATCTTTAATCTCTTTTACCTCGTCAACACTTAAATCTAATTCCTCAGCTATTTCTTCTACTGTCATGTCAGAAAGCATAGATTCTATTCTATATTTGTTTCGAGTTATTTTTCTTCCATAAACAATTCCCCTTTTTTTACCTCTAAATTCTCTTCGTATGCCGCCCAATATATAAGGAACGGCATAAGATGAAAATTCATAACCTTTACTTTTATCATAAGTATCAACACATTTAATTAGGTTCATAAGCCCTATTTGTTTTACATCGTCATAAGTATAATCATATGTATTAAATAGTCCTAATCTTCTATTTATTACATAATCTACTAATTTCATATTTTTAACTATAAAATCATCTTTTTCTTTTTTATTTTTAAAGTTCATAACATCACTCCCCACAAATCTATAATCTTATTTTTCCAATCTTATTTTTTCTAAATCTTTGTCAAATTTAAACCCAATAGTCTTACTTGTAGTAGCTAAATAATAAAGACTACTAAAGTTGATTTTAACATTTTTGCCTTCTATTTTTAAGTAATTATTTAATTCATTTATAACTAAATCTACACTAACATAATAATTTTTATCGGCTAATCCTAAATATCTCTGATACAATATTACTGTAAACATAATTCTTCTTAAAGATTCATTAAATTTTTCTTCTTCTTTAAATTCTTTAGTTGGATTTTTGCCTGACATATAATAATAACCTTCCTTACCTACAACTTTAAGTACTTGAGGTATAGTCATGCCGTTAAACCAACCATACTTCAAAGTATTACTATATATGTCTTCGTATCCTATATCGCCTTTTCTAAGTTCTTCAAAATCATTTCCTTTGACCATAAGCGTCCACTCTTGTGGGACTTTACAATCAAGCTCTATAAGGAAATCATCAGTTAAAAATATATTGTCCCTTTTAAATGTACATTTTTTCATAAATAAACCCTCCTATTTAATTATCTTTAAATCACAAGTAGGTAAATCTACTCTCATTTTACCACCCCAACTTATATACTAATGTTGATAATATCACAAGTAAAATACAGAACGTATATCCTTTCATAAAATCCGTTGTAAAAACACCTTTTTTGCAACAAATAATACTTATTATAGTTACTACTATTAACCAAATTGTACATCCAATCATACTATCTTTCTCCTTTCTATATTTATATTATATCACATTATCAAATTGTTGTCAAGTGTTTTTCTCATTTTTTTTAAAATTTTTCCAATATGTCTACTTATATATACTTGATTACAACCATACATTTCTCCTATTTCTTTTTGAGTTTTATTCTCATAAAAATATAAGGTTATTAAATCTCTTTCGTTCTTAGGTAATATATTTAATAATTGTTTTACAATCATTTTATTATGTAATTTTTCTATAGAATCTTCTGAATCTGCTATCATATCTCCAACAGTTGTATCTTCTTCATCACTATTAATGGATTGATTTAAAGATGTTAACCCACCTATTAAAGAATATATCCTATTTAAATCCTGTAGGTTTACATCTAATATTTCACAAATTTCTTCGTTAGTTATATGGACATTTTTTCTTTTTAATTTATTAATTCCTCTTAATAAATTCATATCAATTTCACTCAATCTATTCATTCTATTCCTAACAATAACTTTTTTAGAAACTTTATCTAAAGAAGTTATACCATAAGTATAAAAACTCAAACCTCTTTCAGTATCAAATCTCTTGATGCATCTTAATAAAGCTAAATTAAGCTCTTGTTCCATATCCTCTAAATCAAAAGCTTGTATTCCTGTTTTCCTTGCTCTTCTCATTTCATGCTCTACAATTCCTTTATATTTATTAAATAATTCGTTTAAAGCTTCATTATCACCATGTTGTGCTTTTAAAAATAATTCCTTCATATTATTTCTCCTTTCCTTATTATACTTATATTATATCATATTTTAATATTGTTGTCAAGTATTATTTTGAATTTTATTCATACATTTATTACATAACTTATTTAAATAGCCCTATTAAATAAAAAAAGGAAGAATAATTATTCTTCCTTGTCTAGTTCAATTTATCTCTCTTATCAAAATAAGCTTTCTGCATATCAAGAGAAAACTGAATTTCTTCTTCCGTCATATCTTTTACTTTATTGTTAATAAAAATTCGTTGGTATAAATGCCCTCTAATGTTTATTTCTCTGTCTAACATTACTTCTGCTTTGTCTCCAAATCTTCTGATAACAGTACCACATATTCCTTCTTCTTCATCATAGTACACATTACAGAATAATTTAATTTCTAAAGGACTTACATAAACTCTTTCTTTTGTCATCTTCTCACTCCAAATGATGGCTTATATAGGAGTCTAAAGCCATCTAATTATAGTTATATCAACTCCTATATATATTATACCAAACTTTAAAAATATTGTCAATAATTATTCAAAAAAATTTATTATTTCATTATATATTTTTTCAACCATATTATCTATATTTACATTAGAGGTCTTTCTTTTTTTTATAACATCTTTTATATCACATGATGTTATTCCTAATATGGAAGAGTTCCCAACTTCTATAGTAAAGAAATTTGTTGCAGAAGCAGGTTCTATTCCTCTATTAGGTCTTAATTTTATATTGCCTAAATTTTTCTTACTTCCTATACCTGAATCTATAGCTACTATTTTTTTATCTTCGTTTTCAAACATAACTTTTAAACATTCTTCTATATAATTTTTCCCATCAATAGGCTTTTCTACTGTCCCATAAACAGTAAATCCTGCTTCTTTTAATTTGCTCCCTAATCTTGGGGCAAAGCTATCTAAAGGATATTTAGGAGAGCCTATACATAAGAATACTAAATCCTCTTTATCACATAATACTTTTTTTATATTTCCTATTATCTTCATATTATCACCTCTTAAATATATTGATATATTAACATATGGAAACCTTTTCCTGTTCGTATAAAATTTTGACACCAAGTTTCCATGTTAATATTTAATTCATTTTCCCCCAACTGTGCCATTTTTATTATGGCATCAGAAGGGATTTCTTCATAGAATATTCTCTCAAAGCCTTCCTTAGCTTTTTCATATTCTTTATTAAGTATTTGTTCCTTGACTTCGTTAAAAAGTCTCTCTGTTTCTTCTACAGCCTTTTGTCTTGCTTTTATATTCTCTGTATATTTTAATAATTTTTCTAAACCCTCACCTTCAACAAACTTTAACTTTTTAGTGACCCTCATATTCCCCTCCTGTTAATTAATTATATTTATTTTTATATAATAATAGTGTATCCATAGAAAATGCACTAATATTATGTTTTCGTTTAAAATCTCTAATAGTAGAGTTATTCCATATTGTATTATTAGCTATTGTTTCTTCGTGCATCTTGTATATAACTCCTCCTATATATAACTTTTGCGGTTTTAACAATACCCCATATCCCGCTAATGAATCATTTAAATTAGCAATTCTAGTTCTTAACCCATTAAATGTCATTCTATTTAAACCCATACCATTATTTCTTTGAGGTTTGCTTCTTACGATATAAGGACTATTTACATTTAATTTATAAGCTTCATTTGAAGTTCCGTCTATATCCCCTAATTTATAGTAAGAAATTTCTTCGATAGCAGATTGACAATATTCTCTTAATACTTCATCCATTTCTATTGTTTTATTTCCAACAATTATTTCATTCTTAAAGAAATCAACATCCGTCACTTTGATATTTGTTATATCATCAAACTTTTTATCTTTTAGACCATACCAAATTCCATAAACTAGGAATTTATCTTGTGAATTAATAAACTGTTCACATATAGCAATTATTTCATCTTTAGTGTAAATACCTTCATTGTCTTTTATTATTTTATTAGGTGGTACATTTGAAAACTTTGTAGGTATATTAAGTACATCATTAAATATTTTAGTAAAGTCATTTACTCTTATAGTTATACTTTGATAAGAATCTATTCTACCACAATGAATTATCAAAAAGTCGTTTATCTCTTCTAATGTTGCCCCAGTTATATTTTCCCCCTCGTTTACTACAAGTTTACCTTGTTCTGATAAGTAACTTATTAATCTTCTGTAATTGGCCCTAACACCTATTTTTGATGCTTCGTTCCAATTCTCTGTTGCCTTCTCTATTGTCTCATAATTTTTTAAGTTTAACATATTCTTTTGAGGTGGAATGTTACCACCTCACCTCCTTTCCTTATTATACTTATAGTATATCACAAAATCATATTGTTGTCAAGTGTTTTTTTAATTATTTTTGTAAAATTTTATTATTTATCTCCATTACTAATTCTGCTATCTTTTCTTCATCTACTTTTTTAGGTAATACGCTATTCTCTTTGGCATATTTAAATTCTCCTTCAAGTCTATTTGCTATTTCAAATATTTCCTCATATGTGTATTTACCATTTCTTATATCTAATAAGAATTCTCTGTCGCCTTCTCTGTAGGTTCTTATACCTTTTCCAGTTAATATATCTGTTCCCATTAGATATAAACGTACTAAGTGCATAGAGTGTTTTAATAAATGAGGTTCATCTTTTTTTCTATTTCTATGGTTTAATTTACCATATTGTTTTACTACTTCGTTCATTTCATTTAACATACATTTTAAATCTCTTAAAGGGTAATGATTTAAATTTATATCTATCATTATTTCTTTGTCATATTCTTCTCTACTAGAATCATCTATATATAATTTTAAGTCCTTATCTATATGTTGATAAGATAACTCAAACGTATTTATTCTCTTTTGTATTGACTCAAGCATATGTTCCTCTTTTTCGGATTGAGTATAACTATCTCTAGCCATAGCATTTTTAAGCCTTCTTAATTGATTTTGTGAATACCCTAAGAAAGCATTATAAACTGCATCACTACCTAAAAATATCTCAACGTTATCTTTTAAAAGCTTCCCTTCTTCTGATATTATGAATATATCTTCTTCTCTAGTCCCTAGTATCTCTATTACATTAGGATTAGAATTATGTAATAAACCTATTATTTGTTTTAAAGGATATATCACACTATCTGAATCTGAAGGAGTGTAAGGTTTATTCTTACATCTCATACTTAATATCTCTTGTTTTGAATTTAAATATACTCCTCTTAAATCTATATCTGAACCCTCTACATTTGTTCCATAAGCATAAGAACCACCCAAAGTAAGTAAACATATTGGATTTTCTTTAATAAACCTATCTGCTCTTAGGAAATCGTATTCCTTTTCTCTTAAAAATAAATCATTCATATAAATTCCTCCTTATATAATATATTTTTTATCAAATGTGTTGCCATACCTTTTTAATATCTCCATTTCTAAATCTTTAGAAACAAAGTTGTTGTTTCTGATATTCATTTTTCTAGCACCTCTATTAACACATTCATTCTTTTTTTGCATATAACTTTTCTTAGCTATATAGCGTTCTAAGATATAAGGACTAGAGCTTTTCTTTTTATTACAATCTTCACAAATTAATCTTAAATTATTAAAGTTCCAACATTGTTCCCATAATTCTTCTACAAGTCTTAAATCATCAACTCCGTATTTCTCTTTAGCTAATTTCTTAAAGAAAGCTTTAGGTATTTTATGGTCTACTGTTATTTCATTTCTTCTTATTTTTTTACCACATTTAGGGCAAATATAGTATTTACCTTTAAATCTATTTTTTACAGTTCTAGTAGTTACCAACTCTTTTTTAACTATATTAGCATAATTCTTGTCATCAAAGACACAATCTTTTCTTTTAACGATTGTGTCTTCTCCTTCTAATATCACATAACTGTCTTCTGTTTCCCCTATTATAGTAGCTTTTCTTACCTCATATCTTCTGTTACTCTTATTAAAAAATACATACCACTTTTTCATTCGGTTTCCCCCTTTAAATTTATCTTAATATTTTTCCATTATTAATTGTTTTAATTTATAAGCATTTACTAAATTAATACTATCTTCATTCATTTGATTTATTAAAGAATCACATTCATTAATTAATAAATCTTTATTTATATTGTTTATTATCATTTCTGTCATGATACCTAATCCGTAAGTAACTTGACATTCTTCTAATCCATAAGCTGAATTATCATAATAATTATTTAGGATATCTCCTGTTATATCGTTATATTCTTCTGTAAATTCACTTCTACTTTGTTTCGCTATTTCGATAGCCTGTTCCCTATCTGTATAACAAGTAGCACGATTAGAACCAAAATGCATACCTGTTAAAAATAATGTTAAACAAAGTAGTGTACAACCTATAAGTTTTAACCCTTTCTTCTCTTCTTTTATAAGTTGTTTCATAAAATTATTTTTACTCTTTTTATTTGTATTCTTATTCATATTACCCTCTCCTTTTCTTTATTATACTTATATTATATCACATTATCAAAGTGTTGTCAAGTGTTTAATATAATTTTTTCTTATTATTTCGTATTTTTTTAAACTTGGAAACGCTACTACAATTTCTCCAAATCTATCTATTATATCGTCTTCATTTATAAAAGACACTATCTCTCCAACTGCATCTTTAGGAACTCCTAGCACCTTTTCACACGCCTCTCTAAGAACAACTTTATCTCCTTTATTCATTCCATCTTTACTATCTATTGTCTTTATAGGATTAAAATGTTTAGCCCAAACTTCAAATTTTTTGTGTTTATAAGATATTAACGGTGCTACTATTATATCTCCATCATCTATATCTATGTTAAATATATTTTCATCTTCTCTAGTCATAGTGACAATACAAAGATTGTCACTATTAGTTATTCTATAAACGTTGCGACCACGCCCTATTATTACATCACCTATATTAAACATATATTATTACCTCCTTACTCTCCCACCATTATTAAATAACGATTAACTAAATGTTGTATAAATTTAACATTAGAATTCATTGACGGACAGTTTGACTCATATATAAGGTCAGATTTTCCGTTAAGAAATATTCTTTTAACCTCTTCATAGATATTGCTAGGAACATTTACTCCGTATTTATCAAAAGCTTTATCAAATTTGTCTCCGTCAAATCCATCTCTTCTTTCAAGAACATACACTAAACTTATTAAAGCGCTTGTTACTCTATTTTTATCTGTCATTGATTCACCTATACTATAAAGATTTCTAGCACAATTTAGAAAGAACTCTTTTACATCAGTCGAATCTGCTTTAGGATTCATATGACTAAATATGTTAAAATCATTCAATGAACTGGCTATATTATAACTTTTTAATTCTAAGGCTAGTTTAACTCCATACATTTTATCTTCGTTTGACATATTTGTCACAAGGTCAAGTACTGATGGAGCATTTGAAATATAAAATCCTTCATATCTCAAGTAACAATATTCATACATAGTTTTTTTGTCATTATTTGACTCCACAAAAGAAGCCTCTCTATTATTAATATCTCTACCATAAACTGTTTTATATATAGAATCAGAGAATATAAATCCTTTTTCATCTAAGGCAATTCTATTTAAACTAAAAGCTTGTTTCTTTAAGTATGCACTTAGAACTCCTTTTCTTAGTCTTAATTTCCCTAATTCTGTTTCTAAGTAATACCCTCTATTATCTCTTTTAATCATATCTCTAATAGGAGTAAAATCTTCTACTAAAAGTTTGAAGTGACTTAAACTTATATCTTTATAGAAAAGGAATCTTCTCACTCCTTTGTCTACTGCATAAGTCTTTGTATAAGGATTTAATTTTTTTATTCCTTTTGATACTACACTCATAATTTTTTGTTCTTTGTTCATATTACCCTCTCCTTCTTCTTTATTATATTTATATTATATCATATTTTAATAATGTTGTCAAGTGTTTATGAAATATTTTTAATTTTTTTATTAAAATATTCTCTACCTTTAGGAGTTATTAAAGTCTGTGTCCCTGCATGATTGTTTACAACAAATTCTCTTATCTTAAAGAATCCCTTTGATATACTTGTAGAATAAGGTTTTAAATTACCTCCATTATCTCTAAAAATATATTTATTGTTTATAAGAAACTCGATAAAATCTTTTTGTTTTATCTCCAATTCTTTAGCTGTATCTCTAAAGTTTAATAATAAATCTTTATCAACTAAATCATCAAAATATCTTGCTTTAGGAGACATTTCTCCGATAGTTTTTTGATGCTCTTTATTTTCTAATTGTAATCTTTCATTTTCCTCTACTTGCAATAATAAATGTTGCAATGCTTCCTTGTATGTAGTAGGCATCTTAGGTTCTTGCTCTTTAATGTACTTTTCCATTTCATTGAATTTACTAACATATTTAGCAGTAAATAGTATTCCTTTTTCTCCAGTAAGTTTATTTGCCAATATTTCACATCCCATTTTAGTACATTCATAACATTCCTTTTCTCTATTCATACTATCTTTGTAAGTATGTTTTATGAAATAATCAGATAGTGGTAGTTCTACCCCTATCTCTAAAGTTGGGATAATTCCAATAATTTTAGGATTTTCACATCCTTCTAGCATTCTTAATACATCTCTGTGTTTTTTCCCATCATTTCCGCTACCTCGTAGCTTGGTATAGTTTGTATGTCACCAACAGATTCTTCACTTTTAAATATTTTTAAATCATTCATACTATCTTCTCCTTTCCTTATTATATTTATATTATATCATATTTTAATAATGTTGTCAATAGCTATTTAGAAATTATTTTATTTTTTTTATTAAAATATTCTCTACTGTCTATCTTCTTTTGCTTCAGTTGTTTTATATGTTAGAAACTCACAACCTTTTGTTGCTTTATATGTTAGAAGTTCATAGCCTTTTTTAGTTACTTGATATTCTTCTTTCTCCCAAGCATTCGACTTAGCTAATTCTTTTACATTAGAATATTTCCATCTATTTGTAAATTCATTTTTATCAAAATATAATGTAGTACTACCACACTTACAAGTAATTATCACTCCCCTTCCAATTTCTTCGATTTTTGTTACTCTACCACACCAAGGGCACTCCATAGATACCATATTATCTTCTCCTTTCTTTATTATACTTATATTATACACTATTTTAATAATATTGTCAAGCATTATTTTATATTTTTTAAAACTTTATAATAATTCATCCATATTCTTATTCAACTTTAACATACTCTCCCTTTTTCTTTATTCTTATATAGATAGATATATAGTTTAGATAGGTCATGAATTTTTTACTTTTATCCGAAAATATATAGCATTTCCAACGGGTATAGCGATTTTCAATACTCATGAATTTTTTACTTTTTTAAAATAGAATGGCTAAATTTCAACGTTTCTTAAAAATAATATAAAATTAGCACCCATATGAGTGCTAATAAAATAACTGATAAGTATTGCATAAACCTTTGTTGCCTTTTATTTTGTCAACTATTATAAGTTTAGCGTCAATTAAGTTTGATAAAATTTTAGGTATATTATTTGTTTTTATTCCTGTTAGATAAGATATATCTTCAAGAGTAACGGTTGGATTATTTGCCATTAAATATCTTAAAGCGATAGCAACCTTCAAGTCATTATCTTTTATTAACTTTTGCATTTTAAACACGAATAAATTTGTATTTAAATGCACTATTTCTTTATTGTACTTTTCAAAATCAAAATTATAAGTATAAAGTTCTGTCGGTTTTTTAGAACCGTCTATTTGTTGTTTTGTACTATATACTATATTTTTTTCTTTTAGATTTTTTAAAACTTTAGATATAGTCGGTTTGCTTATTTTTAAGTATTCAGATATATCTTCTTTAGTAAAAAATTTTGTATTACAAACCTTTAATAACGCCATCACAGTTAATTCTGTTCCAGTTAATATTTCTAACATAAGTTTTTTCTCCTTACCTTTTACTGTTTGATAATTTATTATATGTTTTTTTGTCAATCCCATTACTTTATTATCTAAAGATATATCTGGTAACACAAATATATCATCAGAAGTAATATTTTTATATTTACATTTTAAGCTACATAATTTTTGTCCTGTCTTTATACAACAAGGTTTTATAAAAGAAGGATTCTCATATATACTTTTAACAACTTTTTTAATTTCATTCTTAGACAATCCTTCTTCGCAGTTACTATTAAACTCGTAAGCATACTGTAAAGCCTTGTGTTCGCTTAGGTTAGCGTATTTACAAACACTAGATATAAACATCAATGATTCATTTCTAAACCCCTTAGAAGCTCCATGACGGACTATTTGATTAAAACAGAATAAGTCTTCTACATTGTCAACCGTCATATCAGTATTATTCTTTTTAAATTCTATTACCCTATGATTCTTTAAAGTTTTTAAATCATATCCTCTTATTGGATTTCCATTTGTAACAATGGAAGCATATTTGTTTACTTTAAAGTTTTTAGTAAAAGGAACTCTTATTATTTGAGTACTGCTACAAGCCTTTATATCGGCTTCAAATAGACTTGTAATATGCCTATTGACTTCTACTATATCCTTAATAGGGTAAGAACCTTCTAGCTTAAAATACAAGTGCCAACCCCTACCACTATTGACAACCATGTGTGTGAATAATCCTATCCTTTTACACATATAATATATTTCTGATATAGGTAAATCTTCTTCATCTATATCTACTACTATAACATTCCTATTTAATAAAAGCTCTGTTTTATAAGCCTCTGTAACAGTTGTTGCTAGTCCTATATAGCAACTATTGTGTTTATACTTTTCTATTAAAGCTAGTCCTTCCTCATATGTATTAAAAAATACTTGTTTATTAAAATTGGTATTAGGATTATTAATCCAAAGATATCCTTTTTCAATATTGTTATTTTCTAATGTTGGAAGAACAAATTTTAAATAAGTTAATATTTTCTTTTCCATTGCCTCTTCTCCCAGTTCGATATTCTAATTCTATTATACCAAAAATTACTAATGTTGTCAAGTGGTTTATTCTTTTTCATTTAAATAAATCTTTTTAAATAGCTGTAACATAGGTAATAAATCAACGAAAGTCCCTTCAGTTATTCGCTTATCTTTTTTATATGTTCTCAAAATTTTAAAATGTTTTAGTAATAAATCTCTCAACTCTTTGTGGGTATATGGAACTTTTATAATATATTCATATCTCCCCATATCGTTTTTAGGATTAATTTCTACAATTTTAGCAGTAGGATATTCTTCTCCTATGTATTCTTTATATATTTTTTCAAACGCTAAAAAACCTTCTACCTTCTCTACTCTATAATTCCTAATACTGTTGGGACTTTTATATAAATATTCTCCATCTTCTGCTTTACCTAAAAAAATCCAGTTAGGATAGAATGTTATCATATTACCAACTCCTTTTCTTATTATATATATATTATATCATATTATCATAATGTTGTCAAGTATTAAAATAAAAAAAATCATGCATTAGGCATGATTAAGTAGATCAGGAATAACTAAATCTTTAAAGGTTGTATTTTCATTTATATCTGTTTCTAATAAAGCTAAGATAAATTCTATATACTTATATATCCTATTAGCATCTAACGTTCCCTTGAACCCTCTAAATTCTATTGTATCTTTATTAGTTAGGTTTATCATTCTTCTTCTTCCGAATGATTCTGAGCTAAAAATTATTTCATTGGCTATTCGTGTATCAATTTTTTTATCTTTATAAGTATAAAATTCTGCATATGAAGTTTCTCTTCCACAAAAATCTATAACATCTTTTTTATTGTTCTCTAAGAACATTATTATTTGTGGAAGTTTCTTTACAACTTCGTCAGTTTTAGTAACATGAATGTGTAATCCGCATCTATCTGATGCATACATTAATTTCCCTAATTCTGATGTTATTTGTTCTATGATTCCATTATTTTTCATAAATTCATAGCTTAAAGGATTAGTTATTGTTTCAAAACCGTTTTCTAAAGAGCCGTCTCTTTCAAAACAGCATAATGTTCTTGTACTTTCGGAAAATATTTCCTCTATGATTGGTCTTTCATCTTGGAAGAGACTTTTAAACGAAGATGAATATAGGGAGTATTCAGATTCTATTTCTAATCCAAAGAATATTCCATTTGAAGGATTGCCATAGAATTTTTTAGGAAAATCATGTTGATTATGATACCCTCCGATACATATGTTTTCAACATCTTTTTCTTTCATACAATCTCTGCATATTCCGTTATAAATATCTTCTTCGTAAGTTAATTCCCCACATTCATCACATATGATAAATTGATAAGATATACAATCACAAATAAGCCCTCTATTGTTTTTCATTTTTGCTATATGGGTAGGCTTCCCTTCTTCGTACAATTCGTATCTTTTATGATATATACACCAATATACTTTATTATCTTTTATAAGTTGTTCTAAACAATCTATACACACAGGAGAAGATAAACCCTCTCCTGCCATACAAACCTCTGTAAATACTTCTTTACCACATTTACATTTTTTTACCATACTAAGCACCCCCTAAAATACTAAGTTTTCTTTAAATAAATCAAACCCACTAACTTTTTCTAAGTCTTTAAATGTAGGTCTTTCTGATATACTAAATAAATGCTCTATATTTTCAATTAAAGCTAGGATAAATTCAATATAACCGTAAACTCTTTTAGCATCTAATGTTCCTGCAAAACATCTAAATTCTATTGTGTGTTCATTAGTAAAGTTTATACACATATGTCTTCTTCCTTGAGGTCTTAAACATATTCTCTCGGCTTCATAGGCAGTTAATAAGTTTTCTTCTGTATAGAAGTCACACCATTCTGTAAATGAATCATAAGTTCTTCTTGAAAAATCAACTATATCATTTTTATTGCTTTCTAGGAAGGATAAGATTAACGGCATAGCTTTTACAACTTCGTCAGTTTTAGTAACATGAATGTGTAACCCACATCTATCTGATGCATACATTTCATTACCTCTAAGAGTCTCTAATATATCTTCTACTACGAAGTTATTTCTCATAAATTCGTAACTCATAGGATAAGTTATTGTTTCAAAACCGTCATCTAAAGAACCATCTTCTTCAAAATAAACTTTGTCTGAACCTACTTTGTCTTGTACTGATAGAGCTATAAGATTTCTATCTAAATCACAATTATAATCTCTTTCAGATTCTATTTCTAATCCAAAGAATATCCCATTTGAAGGAGCTCCATGAAAATGTAATTCTTGACCATGATGATAGTGATAATATTTAATTACTTTTCTTTCTTCGTAACAATGACCACAAAGAACATCATCACCCATAACATATTCGTCTCCTTTTCTCATAGGTCTACCACATTCGTCACAAGTTATATAGTTTTCATCGAATGCTTCTTGACACATTACTCTACAATTATCATAAACATCAGTTATTTCAACTCTATTTTCTATTGGTTCATAATCTCTATGTTCTTCACAATAGAAATATCTTTCATCTAAACAATCTACACAGAACCATTCTCCGTTTAACTTAACCATTTCATATCTGTTTTCTTCTTTCCCACAAACTGAACACATCATTTTATTTTCCATTCTATCCTCTCCTTTTCTTTATTATACTTATATTATATCACATTATCAAAGTGTTGTCAAGTGTTTTTCTTGTTTTTCTTCTTTCCTACAAACTTAACATATCTATATCAACAGGTAAAAGTATTTTATCCATATCAAAATCATATTTAAAGAACCAACTTACATCACCTCTTGTTTTTGTTATCCTTTTATCGTTTTTATATTTTTTTATTTCTGTTGCTCTTTCTTTGAATTTATCAGAATATGCTTGTAAATCATTTATTGTCATATTTTCAATTACATATGTATTATAGATTATTTGCTTCATTTTTATTAATTTTAAATCTTCTCCTATGTATTCTTTAAATAATTTTTCAAAGGTATTCATCGCTTTACCTCGTATCCCGTAATTATAATCCCACTCTTTTATGAAAACACTGTTCCCTTGTTGTGTTGCATTGTATAAAACGATTATCATTCAATCACCTCCTTTTATATATATTATATCATATTATCAAAGCGTTGTCAAGTGTTTTTTAGATTTTATTCTTTTATTATTACAGGTATTATTATTGGTTTTTCTCGTGCAAAATAATCTATGAAATAACCAACATTCCCCATAATCCTTTTATCTTTTTTATATTTTTTTATATTTTGTAAATCTTCACAGAATGCTTTAGAAAGCGTTTCTATATCTTTTATTTCTTTATTTTTTATTGTATAAAAATCAGGATTTTCTTCTATTATTTCCATTTCTAAATACTCTAAATTCTTATCTCCATATTCTTTATAAAGTTTTTCTAATCTTTCTTCGTCTTTCCAATTTAAAATATGTCCGTACGCCCATTTGCTAATTATTATTCCATCAGTAGGTAATCCTATTTTTTGAATCGTGTAATCAAAAATTTTAATTATCATATTATCAACTCCTTTATTTCTTATTATACTTATATTGTATCATATTATTATACTGTTGTCAAGTGTTTTTCTAAAAAAAATTATTTTTTTTCACATTCACATTTAAGATTATTCTTTAGAACATTATTAAATCTTGTTATTTTCCTTTGTTCTCCACAAATATGCTCCAATATACAAGGCTTCATATACCCATTAAAAGACACTATCTTCCATTCATCATGGTATTTATCGGATAGTTTTTTACGAGCTTTCTCAAGCCTTATATCGTGTTTATATTGTTCTTCTTTGAGTGTTATTTTTTCTTTTAATTTAACAACTCTATCTTTTTCATCCTTGCATATATGGTTAACAAAGGGCAAAGTAGATATATATTTAATATTTCTCTTAAATACATACTCTTTACATTTAGGACATTTAAACCAAGCATAATAATCTTGATTATACTTTACTTCACTAGGTTTTAAATCATTTAATTCATTATCCCACCAAGTAGTCATTGAGGGATAAACTCCCTCAAAACTATTTGAATATTCTATCATTATTATCACCTCACAATTATTATATCATATAATTACATTGTTGTCAAGCTAAATTACATCAAATAATGGATTAGAATTTGATAACTCTTTAAGCTTATCCTTATCACTATTGAAGTAATGATTAAGAGTAGTTGTACTGCTAGAGTGTCCCAGTTCTTTTCTAACAACGTCTAAGTTCTCACTTGAACCATTTATCATTACTGATGAATGACAGGCTCTTAGGGCATGGGTATTGATTTTATCAAGTCCTGCATTAGTGGATACTTTGTTAATAATTCTAAGGATATCTCTTGAAGATATTTTTCTACCTGTTTTAGATAAAAATAATATATCCCCATCTTTTGAAGTAGGTCTATAATTATCTATATAGTAATTTAAGTCTTCTAGTATCTTATTATTAAGATAAACTATTCTAGTCTTAGAAAACTTAACTCCACCTTCTTCTGTCCATCTAGTTAATATTGTTTCTCCTGTTTCTAGGTTAACATCTTGTATTCTTAGATATTCTAACTCTGAACATCTTAATCCATTAGATAATAATATAGCTACCATTAAATGATTTCTAAAAGATAATTTACTATCATTTTTATGACTATTTGTATACTTTAAAAGAGTGATGGCTTCACCCTGATCTACTACTCTTTTATCTTTAACATTTCCGTTACTTCTAGGTATTGTCCTAGCAGTATTAGTAGTACAATACAGTTCTCCTATCATATAAGTGTACAATCTACTTAATACGGCTATTCTCTTATTTATAGTAGCCGATTTAAGTCCTTGTTTTTCTAGTTTAGATAACCATTTTATGGAGTATTCACTGCTTCTTATTTTGGCTATGTTCTCAAATGTAGCCTTTTCTGTATCTCCTTCAAACATATAATCTATCATTTCTTCTAGTATTGTTTTATAAGAAGATACAGTTAACTTCTGATTAGCACCTTGAATTTCTGCAAGATACTCTAAAAATAAATTTAAATCTTTATTCATTTTACCACCTTCTATACCACTTTAATATAGATTATCATTTTGTCTTCGTCTATACAGTCATAAACCCAATTAAAAAGACTTAATCTTTTATCTTTTTTATAATTCCTTAATTCTTTAATTCCTTCTCTTGTTTCTTTAAGATAATTGAAAATCTCTTTTCCATTTATATTTCTTAAATAATATCCGGCAAGAAAATATTTTTCAGCTTCTATGACTTTTAGTTCTCCTATATATTCTTCATATAAGTCTAGCATTTCTTTTTCTTTCCAAGAATAGCAAGGACTTATTATTTCATTATACCAAACAAATGGGCGGTCTCTTTTGACAGTCAATCTATTTATAGCTATAAACATATTATCACTCCTTTTCTTATTATATTATTATTATATCATATTATCATAATGTTGTCAAGAAATATTTTCTATTTTTTATAATAAAAAACCTAGCAATAATGCTAGGTCTATTGTATTATAAAAGTGTTGTTATGCTAACTCTTTGAGTAGATAATCTCTTAATTTTTCTGTGTATCTAGTATTGGGTCTATTAGAACCGTTGACTAATTCATCTTTTAGAAGTCCATAGCCTTGTCTAATGCCTTCTTGAGAAACAACATATTTTCTTCCTTGCTTACAAATTATTCCTTTATCTTTTAATAAGTTTCTTACTTCTGTTTCTTTAACTTTTTTATCTAATAGTCCATTAAGATGCTTACAAAGGTCTCTAAATCCAAATGTCCCATCTTTGCTTAGAAACTGTTCATATTTGTCTGAATTTACTTGTAGTTGTTTATTCTTTTCCACTAAATCCCTTACCATACCCATTTTAACTTCATCAGATAAATATGAAAAGTGACTATAAATAAAATCTTCTTCTCTTCCTTCTGCTACAAATCCACCTGTTTTTCTTATGGTTGGAAGAACATTATTAACTACCCATTTTCTAAAAGGCTTACATTTATCTGTTCTTGCTTCTAGCATAAAATCATATAATTGTGATTCAGTTAAATATTTGTGTCCATCGTGGACACACGTTGATATTTCAGCGTTTTCTACCACTCTATTTATTCTGTCTTTTCTTGGATATATTTTACCAACAGTATTATATTTTACATATCCTAACGCCATACCCGTTGAATATAATTCGAATAACGGTTCTCCATTTTCGTCTTGTATTACTCCTACATTTACTCCTTCAAATTCCATTAATTCTTCCATAAACTTCTCCTTTCATATTAAATATATTTAACCTCTTAGTATTACATTAAATAATTCTGTCAGAGGTTTATCGTCCAAGTTTAACTTTGTAACCTCTTTAAATAAAGGTATGAATTGTTCTAAAATAGCTTCCTTACTCTCTTTGTCTTCGATAGAGTATTCTATATTAGATAATCCATCTACTAATACAACTGTATTCTTGTCTTCAACCTCTGCATATTCATCATAACAGTTGTCTATAGCCTCTCTAAAGCTATTCTCAAACTCTTTAGATTGAAGTTCTTGTGTTGCTAGTACCCTTTTAGTTTCTTCTGTCTCATGAACTGCTACAGCTCCAAAAAGGCATATTAAACATATTGTTATTCCAATTACTGTAAAATATTTATTAATCATATTACCATCTCCTTTAATCTAACATAAAATTTATTTCTGATATTGCCCATTCATAACCAAACCATGCTAGTTTATTTGCATCTAATTCTAATAATCTTGATTCTTCTTGCATGGATTCATTTAATATATTAAATATTTCATCCATATGTTTTATAAAGAATTTCTTTGTGTCAGTGTAGGATATAAGGCTTGTCACGATACCACTAGAACATCCATACATTGAAACATCTTGAATATATAATTTAGTCTCTTCTTCTCCTTCATCTTTTATTTTATCAAGAAGTTCTTCAACAACCTCTTTTAGCAAAGTGCTATTAGTTTCTTTTAATATTTTATTTAATCTTTCTTTTAACATATATCAAAACCCCTTTCTTAAAATAATATCTTAATATCCCTAATAATCTATATAATTAGGATTTATTACTTTTTGTAACTCTTCTAGCATATTTGTTAAAGTTGTTCTATTTATTCTCTTAGCACTTTCTAAATAGGTTAATATTTTATTAGCGCATTCAGTTCCATTTAGACAAGCTTCTTCTAAATTTCTTATTCCGTCCCAAGCTATATCTCTTTCATATTCAACTGTTTCCACACATTTTTCTGCTTTTCTTATAGGTTCTTCAACTGCTTTTCTTACATCATTACCTAGATTATCTTCCACATAATCTAAAATATCCTCTTCACCTCTAAGTACCACCAATTCATTATTAACAAATATATTCATATTACCAACCTCCCTTTATTTCTTATTATACTTATATTATATCATAAAATAATAGTGTTGTCAAGTGTTTTTTAGGAAATAGCTAAGAAAATCTCTTAGCTATCTGACTCCTATACCGTTACAGAATGGACAGTCTTCGTCTTGGTATATTCCAGTACCTTTACAGGCTTCACAACGTCTCTTAACTCCTAATCCTGCTTCATTTAGGTAATAAGTAACTCTCTTACCTGTTTCTGCATTACAGTTATAATAACTGTATTCATTAGTCCATTTTTCTAATTCTGCTTCACTAGATATAGTTAACCATGTAGGAGACATCCAAATCCCTTCAGGGTTCATTTTAGAAGGTAGCAAACCTACTCTTACACTACCTTCCTTTTTTATTAATCTTTTTATATCTGTTTTAGTTATTTTCTTCATATTACCAACTCCTTCATTTTTTATTATACTTATATTATATCATATTTTAACAATGTTGTCAAGAGGTTTTTAATATTCTTCGCTATAAATATCGTACCAAGTGTTATATGGATAATATCTTTCAAATATATGATACTTCCAATTATACTTATAGTCCTTGCCTTTAACGTTGTCTTCTGTTATAACCATTAACTCCTGTTCTTTATCAGAAGTAGTTATACCCATGATTCTTATAGCTTCACTATATCCTTTCCAGTATCTATCGTCTTTTATCTTAATTAACTCTATCTTCGTTACCTTGCTACATAAACAACCGTATTCAAACCCTAATGGTTTAGTTTTATATCTTGTTAACCTCTTGCTTAAAGCCTCGTATTCTTTTCTTATATCTAACATATTATCACCCTCCTATATTTTTATTAAGGGAAGTTGCCTTCCCTTATCTCTTACTATACTTATATTATATCATATTATAAGACTATTGTCAACTATTTTTGAAAAAAATCTAATATTTTTTGTGAAGTTTTATTTATAATATCTAAAGAATCTTTTAATTCTTTAAGTTCTTTTCCTCTGCTCCAACTTGCAACATAACCAAAACTATAATTGTCTGTATTAAGTCCTAACCCTCTGCAAACTATATAAGCTACACTTTCTGCTTGAACTTCTTTAGTTCTTCTATCAATCCCATCATCAAGGTTACAATGTAATATACTATGTGCTAATTCATGGATAATTGTTTTTAGTTTGTGAATATCGTCTAAAGATTCTTTTATATGAATATCGTTCATAAGAACATCGTAATATCCATTAGTAGAACCTTCATTTAGGCTTTTATCTATTGTTATAGCAACCTCTGTATTATTTAAAGCATAATTGATTAGGGATTTAATCTCATCACTATTCCCTTTTAATTCTGTTACTAAAGAAGGTTTATCTCCTTCAACTTGAGTGATATCAAATACATTTCCTAATTTAAAGTATAAATGATTTTTTACCACTTCTTCTCCGTCTTCTTCTACTATTGTATTATATTTAACTGGGCAAAGTATCTTTAAGGCTTTAGCACCCTTCTTAATCTTAAACCCTAGTCTATTCCAAGTTGTAAAACTAGCAACTTGACCTGCATTAGGATTTTGTAGCATTATTAAAATTATGTTTCCATAACTGTAATTATGGAATTTGCTACAGAAGTCTAGGTATTCTTGATATTTACCACTTTCAAATACCTCTTTAACTCCACTTTCTAAATCTTGCATGAATTTATTAACCTCTTGTTTCTTTTGTCCTGTTTTTTTATATCTCATATTATCAACTCCCTTATTCTTTATTATATTTATATTATATCATATTATAAGGTTGTTGTCAAGTGATTTTAGAAAAAAAATAAAAAAATATAGTGGAATAAATCCACTATACACTTAACTCTTTTATTTTATTCTCTATTATCTGTTCTATAGGAAGACTATTATTTTTACTTATAATTGTTAATTCTATTCCTTCATTTACTACAGGTTTATTATCTATATAAGGTATAACGTATGCTTCATCATCTAAACATAAAACATATTTTATATCCTCTGACCCAAACTCTAGCCCTGTATAAAATATATCATACATGGTTATAATTTCTTCTCTTATCACTTCGTCTTTTAGCAGTTTTATATATTTATCCATTCTTATTCACCCCTCTTACCGTTTTTAAAGCAATACTCTCTTCATTGTCTATATCTATACCTTCTGATTTTAGAACGTCTTTAACAAGGTTCGTGCCGTTTCTAAACTTATAATCCTCAAATAAGACTTCTGCATCAACTCCTGTTATTATTCCCAGATCATTTATCATATCGTATATTAGGTTATGTAGGAACATAAGATGTTCTTGCATAGATAATTCATTCGGGAATATTATTTCCTCTTTGCACCTTATCATGCTATTTACCTCCTTTAATAAGGTTAATTTTCTTTCTTAGATTTATTCTTTTTCTCAATTTTATCATACCATTACCTCCTTCTATTTTATCACACTTTAAGGTTGTTGTCAACCCTAAAGTGTTATTATTCTTCCAGTTGCTACTTCTTTAGCAACTAAGTTAGCAGTTCTATGACAAGTAGGACGATATCTTAAAAGTAAACTCTTGTTTAGTCTATTTCTCTTAGCTACCACCTTACCACATTCGCTACATATTATATGGTATTTATAAACTGGAGCAACAGGTACATTAACTACGCTATTATTAATAGCAACGACTGGATTAGCTTCTCTGTATTTCTTCATATAGTCTGTAGTTTTAGTTCTGTTATCTCTTACTCCATACATTCTACAAAATCTCTTCCAAGTATCATTGTGTCCTACTGGTTTTCCGCAGTATATATTTGCTAATACATGAATTACTTCATGATGAATAGTATCTATAACATCGCTTTTTTCTCCGTATTCAAGATACTTTTTATTGAACGTAAACTTTACAGGCTTCCCGTTAGCATTTAGATAACTAACTTGCCCCAAAGTTCTAGTCATTCTGGAAGATATATTTATAGGAGTATTTTTTATATACTCTAAAATCAAGTCTCTATGTTCTTCTTTCATGCTATTTACAAAATCCACCATTTCTTTTCTTATCATTTCTACCATATTATCAATCCCCCTCATTCTTTATTATACTTATATTATATCACATTATCAAAATGTTGTCAAGTATTTTTTTTAATTTTTTTTGAGAATTTTTAAGATAACCTTCGAGTCTTTTGTTAAAATTCTAATTTATCATTTAACCACAATTTGTAGTTTTTTACTGTAGCTAGTTTATAAGCCTCTTCCATCATTCCATCTACATCATCACCTTCTTCATCTTCATGTCTTATAAAAACTTCTTGAATTAAAAAGTCCATAAATTCCTCAAAGTCTGGTTGGCTTTGTAAGTTTTTCTTTGTTATTTTCATTTTTAATCCCCCTTATTTTTTATTATATTTATATTATATCATATATTAATAACATTATCAAGTATTATTTTTAAAGATACTAAAATTTTTATCATTCATTTTATAAAGATACTAAAATGATTATCATTTAATAAAGTTACTAAAATAGTCATCATCTCAAACATTATTTAACTATACTTAATATATCATCATTCTAAGTCTATTATCATTCTGTAATTTGATGTATTGTTGATATATATAGATATAATATTATTTAAGTATTTCAATATACCTAAAATACCCCCGTATTTAGATTTTAAGCATATTGTAACACTTAAACAAGTAATTACATTAATACCAAAGGCTATGCTTTTACATAGCCCTCGATACCTGTAATTTACCGTCTCCGTTCTCTCTTGTAGTTATACTTATAATCTACCATATTTTATACACCTTTTCACCAGTCATAGTAAGTCTTCTTTCATCATAGTTAACTCTGTATAACCAACAATCGTTATCAATAACGTATTTATCTTGATAAGTGTAAAGATACATACCGCTTACTAATTCGACAAACTCATCAGTTAATGGAGTTTTATCTGCTAAAGCCTCTATGAAGTCTAATTTATCCATACGTTTATTTTCTACAAAGAAAGCTTGGAAATAGTCTTCAAAGTTATCAAAATAAAGTGCAGGGTCATCAACTATATCGTCATAAGAAGGTGATAAATCTTTTTTTACTTTTTCAGCAGATTTATAATTAAATTTTACATATTTTTTTGTGTTTGTGTCCCAATAATATCCGTAGTCATCATCCCATTCATGGTCATAACTATAAGGATTAGAAAAACTTTTATTATAGTAATATTTATCCCAACTTCTAGGTTCATAAGAATCGTTAGAGAATATCCAACCTTCTTCTTTTTCTATGAAGTCTCCATATAATTCTATTTCTCCATTAGATTTAAGAATACAGAATTTACCGTTGCCCTTCATTTCTTTAGCTAAAACATCTTTATTATTAAGTCTCCATAAGCTAAATACATCATCTAATATAAATCTTTGTGTGTCACTCATTTTTTCTTCCCAAGCATATTTACCTATAATACCATTGTGAACGATACCTGATCCACAATTTATTTCAGTTTTTCTTAATTTTTTCAATTTGTTAGTTATTGGGAATGGATGGCAAGTTTCCTTACTTATTCCACCACTTGTTGAAATTCTAAAGTGCATTACTAAATTCTTTTCTTCAAGATGTTTATTATCCCAAAGTTCTTCTAGTCTTTCAATATATTTGTCTACATCAAAGAACCCTTTTTCTATGTGAACCTTATTATTGTCCACAAACATGAATCCTGCTCCGTCAGAATTATGAAGGAAACAGTTTTTTACATACTCTTCATTTAATTTATACCCTTTTTCTTTTACAGCTATTATACACATTCCACATCACTCCTTTTAATATCTCATTTCTTATTATACTTATATTATATCACAAATTAATATTGTTGTCAAGTGTTTTTTTGATTTTTTTTAAAACTTTTTTATTTTTTTTTATTGACTTATAAATATAATGTAGTATAATAATATATGTAGTAAATAACAAGTGTACTTAATGTTTCACTTAAAGATAAAATTAATATTCCTTAAATTATATATTAAATTAATGTTACACTTGTTATTTATTCATTCTATTTATTATTGTTTATTTTTTACATTATTTTTACATAAAGTCGAAGGATTTTTTGAGTCCTCCCCCTTTTGTGCAAAATAAAGTCGAAGGATTTTTAGGGTCTTACCCCCTATTCATACTTATATTATATCATAAATTAATAGTGTTGTCAATTACTTTTTTATATATTCCTATGATTTTTTTATTTTCTATGGAATTGAAAAATTTTTTCTATATGATTTTTTTTATTCTTATATAGGAAAATATTTTTCTTTTTAATTGAACACTTGAACATATGTTCATATATTCAATTTTCCATATGAACAACTATTCATATATTGTCAACCTTAATAAATAAAGTAAATTTTAAAAATACTTAATTTTATTAACGTTCTGTATTCCATTGTAAAGAGTTATAAAAAAGAATTGATATAATATATCATTAAGATATTAACGCCTCTTAAATTGGCGTATAGAAGGTATTTTAGTTATATTCTATATTATTAAATTAAAACATTGAATTGACTTTATTTTTTAAATTGACTAGAATTATTTGAATTGTTTATACAAACGTGAATTTTCTGACAATTCAAAATACTCTTATTTCTTCTATATATATTATAACATTTTTGACCTAAAAAGTCAAGGAAAAGTTTTTGACACTATTCGACAATATTATACAAAAAAACAACCGTTCTATTTTAGCGTGTAAAAGGCTTTAAAAAGTTTTTAATACTAATATATAGCTAATAGCTAAAACCTCTTAAATTGGCGTATAGAAGGTGTTTTAGTTATATTGGATAATTTAATATATTGTAAAATACGATATTTTATATATGTATATTGTATACAAATATAGGTATATGCTAAAATATCCTTATATTTCAATTTTAAAGAGTTAGTATATATTAATCATATATTTATATTAAGATGTATTTATAAGTGTCTTAAAAAGGCGTATAGAAGGTTATTATTTTAAGATTTTTAAAAATATTACTGTAATTTATTCAAATTATAAAAAGTGACCTAGAATGATAATCATTATCATTTATAATATTGTATAAAAACTTGTTTAATGTATACAAGTTGTTTCTTTATAAGAGTATTCAAAATTTAAATAATTACCGAGTAGGTATTTTTTTGGTAATTGATAATCATTCTCAAATGATAGTTATTATCAAAAGTAGATATGCTTACAACTTAATACTGTATACAAGTTGTTACTTTAAAAAACTTTTAATAATTGCCGAGTAGGCCGCTTTTTTCTAATTAATAATCATTCTCAAATGATAGTTATTATCATCAGGAAGGACCGCAGTCTAATTGAAAATTATTTTCAGTTGATAATCATTATCATAAATTCTGATCATCTGAGGGTCCGCAGTGAGAATTGATATTAATTGAGAATGGTTATCACCTCTGGTCACTTCTGCAAAAAAAATACCTTTGGAAAAATCCAAAGGTTTAAAGTAAGTTATTTAATTAAAAAGTGTCATTTAAATAGTGAGATAGATATATATCTAAATTTTGATATTCTTCAAGGTTATTATCAATTATTTCTCTAATCTTATATTTATTGTTAGTTTTATTAATATCATTAAATAATAGTAATTTAATTAACTCTATATTTGCAAATATATTTCTAAAAGATAAAGTCCCCTTAAAAAGTCTAAATTCTATTGTAGAGTAGTTATTAAAATTAATTATATGATATCTATCTCCCCACTTATTTTCTAATGCTATATTTTCCAAGTTACCTAAACTAGTGTCATAAAATGGAGACCATCTATTAAAACGACCTATATCCCTTTGACTATAGTCAAATATAAAGTCCTTGTTTAATTCCATAAATTGAAGAATATCTATCATTCTACTTTTTACAAAATTATTTTTAGTTATATGAATATGACCTCCACAAGAAGAATCTATATCAAAGTTAGCGCATTTTAAAAATCTAGTCATTTTTGGAATTACATCGTATGCAACATTAAAGCCTAACGGTTGACTTATAAACTCTATACCATTATTTAACGACCCATCCTCTTCTATATGGAAATATTTTTGCCAATTAAAATTATTATTGTCACAAATTTGTATAAAATCATTTATACATTCATTTATATTTGAGCGTGTTATTACCTCTAATTCAAGTCCTAAAAATACGCCTTCTTTACTCTCTCCAATAGGACTATATTCTCCATCCCATTCATGATAACTGTATACAAAGTCGTTGCAAGTCTCACAGTAGCAATCAATACAATAAAACTCTCCATCCCCTTCATTATAATATAAGTCTTCTATATCGATAGCCTCTTCACAGTTGTAGCAATAATTCCACGCCTCCCCCCTAGAAGAATAACAATAAGTATTGCATTCAACCTCAACAAATTCATCGGTAGAGGCTTCTAATTCGTGATGGAAATCGCAATAATCAATATAATATCTTAAAGAAAAATCGTTAATACAGTCTCTACATCCGTCGAATATATTTATATAGATATTGTCTTCTAATACATGGATTTCTTCTATATCGTCTATTATTTCAACGTCGTTGATATCGTCTTTATTATCTAATTCATTTATAGAATCTATTATATTTTCCATATAAGGACAAGTGTTACAAGAACAACCTCCTTTTAAATTTTTCATAAATTCAACGCTAAAATTATTATTTTCTAATACCTCTATTAATAAACTATTATTTAACATATAATTACCTCCTAATTATTTATTATAGTTAGGGAATTTTTAAAGGTATTCCCTAAAACCTTTTATAAAATTATTGATTATTTAAACAATAATCATTATATAATTTCTTCCAATAATTCCATATACAACAACAACAATTTGAAAAATCATTATTCTTACATTCACAGTATTTTTTTGGAATTTCTATACCTTCTTTTTGGTATGCTTTAATTAAACAAGTTGCCTCCCTCTCAAAGGCTTGATTAACATAACTAGAAAAGAATCGGTCATTCCTTAAATATAGAGGGTCACAAATACAGTTTAAGTCATTTTTAAAAGTAGATATTTTTTCAATTTCTTTACTTACAAATATTGAAAAATTCATTTTTTCACCATACCCACAAATGCAAGTATTTTCATCCATCCAAAGGAATTTGTGAGGCAATACTTCATAACGATTATGTTTATTACAATATTCCATAAAATACCATCCATTGTATTCCATACAATTTTTACATTCCTTAAAAACATTTACTTGTTTTATATTTTCTTTATCGTCATACATATAGCAATTTACTATTTCATTATTAGTACTTTTATTTTCTAATAAATTGTTTAAAATATTACAGTTATTACACTTGCAAAAAGCCTCACTTTCAAGTTGTTTAAAGACTTGTATATCTAAATTTAAGCCTTCTAATAAACTTACTAATTCTTTATTATTTAACATATAATTACCTCCTAATTATTATAGTTAGGGAATTTATAAAGGTATTCCCAAAAACCTAATTTTAAAAATATTGTCAACTTATAAATAATAAATTTCATTTAAAGTGTCTATTATATAAGATACATTTAATCCACTTTGAACGCCTACAAAGTCCGTAATATCCATTAATTTTAAACTAATAGGATTTTTTAATGATATTAAAGCTACTATTATGCAAAGTGTTTTTACTATTCTATTTATTTTTTTATTCATATAAAGCCCTCCTTTATTTTACTTTACAGAAATTGTAAATTTTTTCTTGTCTTGTTCTATAATAACAAGTTAAAATATTGCCACCAGTTAAACTTAAAACTACCATCAAAGTGGCTTGTTTACCTTCTATTATATCGTCTTTACGGTTACCGATGGTTAACACCTCCTCCATTATACCTTTTTTCTTTTTATTTTCCCTTATTTCATATAATAGGATTTTTCCATTTTGGGCTACGCTTCTAATGTATTCTTTATCTATAAAAACTGTATTTCTTTTTAATGCATGATAGGAAACATAAAAGCTTTTTTTTCTAGCGTTATCTAATTTTATTTTGTCTTTTTTGCTTAAGTCTTTATATCTATATTTCATTTTACGACCTCCTATTTATTTATTTTACTTATTCACTTTTATAAAATTGTTGTTCATATAGAATTATGAACGATACAATTAAGATTTTAAAGAATGGATTTTTTAATAGTATTGTCAACTTTTATTATGTTTTATCTTTATCTTTAATATAAGTATACTACATCTTAATAGTATTGTCTAATCAATAAAAATAAAGTAAAAATCAATTGTTAGTTTATAAAAATAATAAAATATACATGATATAAATAAATACAGTATAATATTAAAGTATTTTAATATAAAAACTTTATTTAAAAAGAAAATAAGTAGATTGAAAATTTTTTTATATTTTTTTTGTATTGTAAAACTATCTTTTTATTAATCACTTGTAAAGTATTTAAAAAAATGCTAAAATAAAGATAGTTTAAAAAGGTCATGATTTTATTGTTTATCGTATTTCATTAGCTCAAAGGTATAACGTTATAAGGCTTTTAGTGTGCTAATGTTCGGAATAACACGAATAATTATTTATTATAATTCGGAAATGTATGTATCAAGGTAATTTACGACTTTATTCGACACTAATCGACGCTTCTGTACGCCTTTGTAAGGCGCTTTAAAAAGTTGCCTTTATATTCTATCGTACGATTTTAAAAGTACATTTAACCTTCTGAACGTCTATATAAGAATAGGCAAGAATAAATTAACAAGTAACAACAAGAATATGTTGCAAGTTGTTAATTATAACTTGCAATTATTATACAATTTATTTCATAGTTAGATAGTAGGAAATCAGGAAGAATGTAAATGATAATGGCTCTCAACTGCGGTCCATGAATAGTTGAGAATGATTATCGCCACAGACTGCGGTCCATGAATAAGCGTAAATGAAATCCATTATCAACTGATATCGTATTCTCAATTGAGAATGATTATCGAATGATTCAAAGTGCCAACTTACAACTGTATACCACTATACAAGTTTTTGGAATTACTATAATTCCTATTAAAATAGTATGATATTATCATAATGATAATGATTAATGTATACAATGCAAATGATAATCGTTATCGACTGCGGTCCATGAGTAGTTGAGAATGGTTATCGAATGGTAAAAAGTAACAACTTGTATACAAAATATAGTTTGTTTATATTTGTTTTTGTATACATTACAATTCATAGTGGAATAATAGAGAATAGAATAAGTATTAATTGATAATGTTTCTTAAATAAGTTAATGTTTTAATTAATAATAATAATAGAATAATAATAATATTATTTTGATAATCAAAATATTTTATAGTCATAGTATTATCAATATGATAACTAGATTATACAATATACATAATTGCCAACTTGTTTTATTAATACAATATGTTTATATATATTATTGTATACATTAATATTATAGTATGTTATATTGTCTTATATATGTTATAACGTACTGTACTATTGTATAGTATAGTATACGATATATTATGTATATATGTTATACTAATATGTATTATATTTGTATATGTATTATTATATACGTATTGCATATGTATATATAGTATGTATTGATATATTATATATGATGTATT
>UMFP01018241.1_pt1 | contig 78375 bp, 69 predicted proteins | sample 1965031 | NCBI WGS metagenome assembly UMFP01 (sample SAMEA4836048, study PRJEB28245) | human gut metagenome | biome: gut microbiome; material: fecal sample | place: Denmark | collected 2008
AATGAGTAAAACTGCTACTATCCTCTTCGCCCTATGTACTCTTCTCTGTAGTGCATGCTCCTGGGTAGACGATGACCGGTCTGATTGTCCCACAGGCTGTTGGCTAAAGTTATCCTATACCTACAATATGCTGAATGTAGATGCCGTGACCACTCAGGTAAAAGATGTCACGCTATTTATTCTCGACCAGGAAGGCAACTATATAGCCCGGGAGGAAGTAGACAGTCTTACATTCCATCAAAATGAATGTACAATCCAAGTCCCCTCCCTGCCTCAGGGAGATTACACCTTTCTGGTCTGGGCAGGATTGGCGGACTCACTTTACCGGCACACTCCCACCTCACTGACATTATTGCGCAATGAGGCGGGAGAACAGTCCGGACGGCTTTCATCTCTATTCCACGGGCGGCTGGACAATGTGCATATCAGTGGCGAATATCAGTTTTTGGCTCTCTCTCTTACCAAAAACACAAATGTTCTGAGCTGCATATTGCAAAGTCAGTCGGCCGCTCCGCTGGAAAAAGATGATTTTCGCCTGGAGCTGACAGCCCGCAACGGATGCATGGATCACCGGAACACTCCGACAGACTCCGTTTTCACCTGTTATCTCCCCTTCATGCAAGAGAGCGCCAACTTGGAAGACATACAGGTAGTGCATGCCGGAATGAATACATTACGCCTGATGGAAAATGATGACACCCGCTTACGTTTGATTTATCAGCCTAGCGGAGAAACGTTGTTCAACATTCCACTGACACAGTACTTACTTTTATCAAGCAATGTAGAGGCAGCAGCCATGCTCCCACAAGAGTATCTGGACAGACAAGACCGATATAATCTGATATTTTTCCTTGAGCCTACAAATAATCCGTCAAAGCCTTACATGTGCTTGCAAATGCAAGTAAACGGCTGGATAATACGCATAAACAATGCAGAATTAGACAAATAATTTTTCTAATTCAAACATTTCGATTTATATTCGATTCCGTTATGAGAATTACTTATTTTGTAAAATCTATAAAAAAACGGAATCTTTATGAGAAAGAAGAAAAAATTCAACGAGTTTATAAACAAAACTATTGAAGAACTGAAAGAAGAGAAGCGTTACAGCACGGCACACATCTATCAAAGTGCCTTAAACGCTTTCTGCGAATTCTGCGGATGCAAGGTTGTTTACTTCCACCAACTCAACAGAAGCACGCTGAAAGAATTTGAGACCTACCTGCGCAACAAGCAACTGAGCTGGAACACAGTCTCCACCTATATGAGAACGCTGCGCGGAGCTTACAACAAGGCAGTGGACCAAAGAATAACAGCAGAAAACTCCCGCTTGTTCAATCACGTCTACACCGGAGTGAAAAACAACATCAAACGTGCGCTGGAAGTGGAGGAGATAAACAAGCTGCTGAATGAAATCCCCTTGAAGAAATTATCGAAAGAGCTGATACAGTGCAGAGTGTGGGCAAACCTGATGTTCCGGCTGCACGGAATACCTTTTGTCGATTTAGCCCATCTACATAAAAGCGACCTGAAAGGCAATATACTTTCCTACCGCCGGCATAAGACAGGCAGACAAATGATAGTGGAAGTGTCGGAAACCACAATGACACTGATAAACAAGTATCAGAATACCAATCAGAACTCTCCCTACCTTTTCCCTATCCTCAGCGGAAGCAAAACCGGAGAAGAGCTGTATACAGAGTACCAACAGGCACTACGAACCATGAATTATAATTTAGACAGGCTGGCGAAAAAATGCGGCGTATCAGCCAAAGTCAGTTCATACACCCTGCGCCACACCTGGGCCACCCTTGCCAAATATTGTAATTTCTCCGAACAACTAATATGTGAAGCCCTTGGTCATTCGTCAGTAAAAGTGACAGAGATATATTTAAAAGGATTTAAGAACGAGGTTATAAAAAAAGCGAATGACGCAATCATGTCATACATTTCAAAAAACAGCAGGAAAAGGGTATAAAAAAATATTAGGAAGATAACTGCCATTACCTCCCTAATATATAACTGACCGGCTTATGCTTACTTCCCGACCGGTCACAAAAATTAATACAAACTACAGTTTACTCACCACCACCGGTGTGCTCACGATTGGAAGTAGCAACCTCAATTACTACATTACCATGGCGTGTACCTGAAGCCGACTTACCGAGTGCACTTGCCGATACACCCCATTCTTCCTGCACACCACTGATTTCCAACATAGTACCTACCGGCAATGTAACATTGATAGGATAAGAGCCGTTGAGTGTAGTCGCCGTTGCACCGAAACGCTGTGCCAACTCTTCTATCAAAAGAGCAGTCAGTTTGTCTGCAGTACCTTCAGTGCTGATTTCAGTACCTGCCTTATAGGTATAAGCAGCCTCACCCACAGACATATCCTTAGAACCATACAGGTTGTCCCATTTGCTTTGTTCAAACTCTACAGCTTTCGTACTCTTCTTCTCAGAGAATTCCACACCGAGGAACAGACCATAAGAAGCGAACTCACTTGCAGCAACGATTACATGGCTGTCTTCGACACGGCTGTCCGCCTTCACCCATTCACCGTTCTTATACTGCTTGACTTCCACCTTACCTGCCAGTTCGGTATCCAGTTCGAAACTCAGCTCGATAGCCTTTTTCAAAGAAACACCCTCCTTGTTACAAGAAAGAGCGGCACCGACCAACATGGTCTCATCGGCAGCACGTGTCACTACATCTTCCTCTCTATAAAGCGGAGAGATGATGACCTTCACATCTGCATCTGTATCCACGGCACCGGCAGCGATTTCAGCCTTCACTTCTACCTTGGCTTCCTCATTGCCTTTCAATGTTTCCGTTTCCACTTTTCCCTCACTTGGTGCATCAGCCGATACACTCACTTCCTTCTTCACGTCAGAAGCAAGTGCCGCATTCCACACCAGATTCTGAGTCTTCTTCACATCCGCAACAGTCAATGTTCCTGTATGTGACAACTTACCTTCGGCTTCCGCTTTCAGTTGGTAAATACCCGCTTTGACATCCTTAAACAGATAAACACCGTTGGCATCGGTCGTGGCAGAATTACCCTCTCCCAATGAAACCTTCGCACCCGAGATTCCCTCACCGTTCAGACTTGTGATAACTCCGGTCAACGTATTGGAAGCAACCTCAACCACAGGCGGAGTCACATGGTCATAATCAGGATCATCGTCACTACAACCGGCAACCCCCATGGTCAAACCGGCAATCAGAAGCATATAAGCTCCTCTTCTTACAAAATTGTACATAGTAAAATAATTAAATTTAAAAATTATGTTTAGTTATATCATTTACAACAGATTGATGCAAAAGCACACCCCTCCGGAAAAATATTTGCCGTTTTGCAGCGAAGACTGTACCAGCAAGTGCTTCCACAATTTCCAGTCAAAGCCCACGTTCACATCATCGCCCGTATACTCCGCTATCAACCGGAAATTCTTCTGAAACGAAGGGCTGAACGTAATACCGCCCACCGGTCCGTTCCATTTCGAGTTCAGACTCCACCGCCAGTGCCGGTAAGCCATGTGCACACCCAGCACATTCCCTTTCAGCCGGAAATGCTTGGACAATGCCACATAATAATTGGAAAAATAGCTGTTTACCACACGCGATACATCCGTCTCATGCTGCGTCTTCAGCCAGTTTACGCGAAAATCCAGGTCATTGACCCCTATCGCCACACTCGGCCACCACTTACCCGGCTTCTCACGAACCGGCTGTAGCTTGAGCGAAAAATAACGGTCCTTGCGGTGCAGCCCCGGATGTTCCTTATCTTCCACACCGTCAACAATCTTCGTCGATTTCAAAAGCGTACAAGTATACGCAATCTCCATCCACCTGAACGGCGTGATACTCAGGTAATAACTCATCGTATGATATTTATCGCCTTTATACGTCAGCACATTCGGAGTAAACTCCCGATTCAGGAAATGCACCCCTGCGCGTGCCTCCCCCTCTTCACCCATGTCCGCCGAAGGAACATGTATCAAACCGCTCATGCCCGTATACTGCTGTGCCACGGCCGGCACCGAAAACAGCAATGCCATGAAGCACCCCATTATATATCTCATTTTCATTCAGTGCCTCCTTTCTGCCGAACAGTAAAATCAGGCGTCATGCCATTCGCACCCCAGTCCGACCGGCTGCGGTCAAACCATCCTTCCCGTTCATTCTCTTCGGGGTCGGTCGTATACATTTTACCCGCATAAGCATCCGCCTCCTGATTATACGTCAAGCGGAAATTGGATGCCGGGCGGAAACGCACCTTCCTGTTACTCCGTTTATAAGGAGGAATCATCATAACCACCTTAAAACCGAAATTCTCTTTTCCCTTATCGGTATATTGGGCAAACACCCCCACCGTGCAATGCCGGAAATGCCTCATCGCTTCTCCCTGCACACCGCAGTCTTCATACAGGAAACGGCCGCCGCGCACCCGGAATTCCGTATTCACCCCATTCAGATAAGCACGTACCCCGGCAAGAGCCGTCAAACGCTCCATCGGACTGCATTCCCATCCTGCCGCCATGGAACAAAAACCCGTCCATCCCGCCTGTGCGTCCAAGGCAAGCCAGTCCGTAGCCGCATACATCCACTTCACATCCAGTCCGTAGCGTTCCATCGCAAACAGTCCTCCGCTCACTTTCAGAAAATGCTTCCGGTGCCAGTCCCATTCCTTGCTAAGCACAGCCATGTTCAGACGGACTTTCTTATAACGATCGCCATAATCATTATAAACAGGCACAATGACCTGTCCCGCCAACTGCCAGCGGTTTCCCATATACCACTTCACTCCGGGTGTCAGGTTCACCAGCACCTCATATACCTTATTGTGAAAAATATCACGATAATGCAATTCGGCTCCCATAAACACATCCACCCGCGTGTTCTCTGCCGATTGCGCCCTTCCGGTACAAACAAACAGCGCCGACAGACATAACGGCAAAATCCACCGGTGCATGGTTCTACTTATCCAAGACTTCATACACCGAATGTTTACTCTTGAACTCGGGAACCATTTCCTTCATACGTCTTACAATACCCATATCATCCTCTTTCACACTGGAAGCCACCAGCTCATCCACCTGCCGGCACACATCGGCATAATCATACTCACGCACCTGCGCAATCTTGATTTTAGGATGAAAAGTAGGCTTGGTCGTCTCTTCTTCATTCAATACCTCCTCATACAGTTTCTCACCGTCGCGCAATCCTGTAAACTTAATCTCCACATTCTTGGCTCCGCTTAACTGAATCATACGTCGGGCAAGATCCACAATCTTCACCGGCTTACCCATATCGAACACGAAAATCTCACCGCCATTGCCCATCGTTCCCGCCTCAAGCACCAGCTTACAAGCTTCGGGAATCAACATAAAGAAACGGATAATATCGGGATGCGTCACCGTTATCGGTCCGCCCTGCTTGATTTGTTCCTTAAACAGCGGAATAACCGAACCGTTCGAGCCCAGCACATTACCGAAACGCGTAGTGACAAACTGAGTGACTCCCTCCACTTTGCCATCCTTCTCCGCCTTATCCAGACTCTGCACATAAATTTCGCAGATACGCTTGGAGCACCCCATCACATTGGTGGGATTCACCGCCTTGTCCGTAGACACCATCACAAACTTCTTTGCCCGATACTTCACAGCCAAGTCTGCAATGATACGCGTACCCTCCACATTATTACGCACACTCTCTCCCGGATTATTCTCCATCATAGGCACATGCTTATACGCCGCCGCATGAAACACATAATCGGGACGATATATACCGAAAATCTCCTCCATGCGTTCCTTCATGCAAATATCACTCACGATGGTTTCCGCCTCGATGTCGGGCCATTTGCGCGCCATCATCAGACGTATATCATGCAAAGGCGTCTCCGCCTGATCTATCAGAATAAGCTTTTGCGGAGTAAATTTGGCAATCTGGCGCACTATCTCGCTTCCGATGCTGCCGGCAGCTCCCGTTATCAGAATACTCTTTCCGGTAAGCAATTCCTCCACCGCTTTCAAGTCGATTTCTATCTTGTCGCGAGGCAGCAAATCTTCAATATCCACCTCCTTAAGCTGACGATGGTCAAGATCACTCTTACCGTCCCACTCCTGCGCGGCAGGAATCATATAGATTCGTATACCTGCCTTTATCAGTCTCTCCACCATTTCGGGATTATTCCGAATCGCCTCATTCTTCAAGGGAGAAACCAGCAAAGTATGCACTCCGAAGTCCTCCATCTTCTCTACCAAATGCTCATCGTTGGGATAAACCCGCTTCCCCATCAGAAAGCGGCCCTGCATATCCTGCATATCCGAAACGAAACCGCTCACAACATATCGGGAGTCAACCTGGTTGCGGATACTCTTCGCCAGTCCCACTCCGCCGGCTTTCACCCCATAGATAAACACACGTTTTCCGCGTCGTCTGTTAAAAGTAGAGTCATACAGATATTTCACAAAAACTCGCACACTCCACATCATCAGAACAGCCAGCAATGCGGCAATTCCGATATCCCTCATACCGACTGCCATCAACCAACAATCCTCATTCAGCAGATACCTGACGCCTACAATCATCAGCAAGCCCGTAATCATGGCAAAACCTATCCGCTGCAAATCGATAAACGAAGAATAACGAATCACCCCCGAATACGTATGAAACATCCGAAAGCTCACAACATAGAACAACAAATAAAAGCAGAAAGCCCCTGTCAGTTGTACAAAGTTCTGCAAAAAAGAAAGTGTTCCGTTATTCAAAGCATAAACCAACACATCCGCGCCCAGCACTATCAGGCAATCCAAAACGAATATACACCAATACGGCAGCGCATCTTTCGAAAAATACCAGTTTGATAATTTCCAAATCATATCCAAATACCGATAATAATCCATTATCCTTTTATACAATCCTTTATTGTCTGCACAATGTATGCCACATCCTCGTCACTTACACAAGGGCCCGCAGGAAGACACAGTCCGGTCCTGAAGATTTCCTCTTCCACCCCGTTGGTATAAACAGGCGCATCCGCATACACCGGCTGCTTGTGCATCGGCTTCCACACAGGTCGTACTTCTATCTTTCCGGCAAGCATGAAAACACGCATTGCTTCCACATTCTCATTAGGCTGGCAATCCGTGGTGGCACTGTCCACCGCCTTAATCACCCCGGCAGCTCCTCCCACCGCAGTCTTGACCACTTCCTTATACGCATTCTCCTGACCGACAACCTTCACATCAGGATCGATGGTAGCCGTACACAGCCAGAAGTTGGCATCATAACGCGCATCCTCAGGCTGCTTATGCATACGTATGCCCTTCACATCCTTCAACAGTTCTTCATACAAAGCCTGCACATGCTTATGATGAGCAATGTGCGCCTCCGCCACGGTCATCTGTCCGCGACCGATACCGGCACAAATATTACTCATACGATAATTGTAGCCGATTGCCGTATGCTGATAATAAGGATAAGCATCGCGTGCCTGAGTAGCATACCACATAATGGTATTTTTATCTTCGGCATTCCGGCAAATCAAAGCACCGCCGCCCGAAGTGGTAATCATCTTATTGCCGTTGAATGACAACACGCCAAACTTGCCGAAAGTGCCCAGCACCCTGCCGTCGAACTTGGAACCGAACCCTTCCGCCGCATCCTCCACCACAGGAATGTCATAGCGATTTGCAATCTCCATAATTCTCTCACAGTCGTATGGCATACCGTAGAGCGCCACCGGAACAATCGCCTTGGGCTTCTTTCCCGTTTTCTCCATACGGTCTTTGATAGCTTCCTCCAGCAACACCGGGTCCATATTCCACGTATCTTTTTCAGAGCCGACAAACACAGGCTTTGCACCCAGATAAGTAACCGGATGCGACGAAGCACAAAAGGTAAAGCTTTGTACCAAAACTTCATCACCCGCCTGAACGCCACAGCCAATCAATGCAAGATGCACCGCTGCCGTTCCCGCCGAAAGTGCGACAACTTCATTCTTTCCTCCGACAAAGTTCTTGAGGTCTTCCTCAAAAGCATTTACATTGGGACCCAAAGGCACTACCCAGTTGGTATCGAATGCTTCCTTCACATATTTCTGCTCTATTCCATCTTCACTCATGTGAGCAAGACAGAGGTAAATTGTTTTTTCAGGAATGTAACTCATAACTACTATATTAATTAATTTATTTAATTTCTTCTATAATCTTACAAGGAACCCCATAAGCCTTATAATTATCCGGTATGTCCCTTATTATTACACTACCCGCACCAATAAAACAGTTCTTACCTACGTGAACTCCTTGTATAATGGTTGTTCCCGCTCCAATCCAAGTTCCCTCGCCGATACGCACATCTCCGCTGACAGTACATCCCGGTGCTATATGTACATAATCACCAATAACACACTCATGGTCGATGCTCGCTTTTGTATTAATAATACAATGCTTACCTAATTGTGCTTCCGCTTGAATAATAGCACCTTGCATAATTACTGTTCCCTCACCAATTGTGGCTGTAGGAGAAATGATAGCAGAGGGATGAATGACTGTTGCAAACTCACAATCAAGTCTTTCAGCAATCATTTTTCGTATCTTGCAGTTGCCAATACTAACGATAAAAGGGGATAATCCGACAGGATTATGTAACACTGGAATATCTCCTAATTTTTCAAGACAAGGATTATCATCCACCAAAGCTTCAACAACTCCTCCTTGTGCCCTTATTATATCAATGATCACCTTAGCATGACCACTTGCACCATATAAATACATTAGTTATTTCCGTTAAAAGGTTCCATGGTTGCTTGTCCTTCTTGCGAAATACCGTCACGAAGCAACACCTTTTTAATTGTTATAAAAATCACTTTAATATCTGTAATCAACGAACAATGGTCCACATACCACACATCCAGTTTGAATTTTTCCGTCCAACTGATGGAGTTTCTCCCATGACACTGTGCCCAACCGGTAATTCCGGGACGTACCTCGTGTCTGCGTGCCTGCTCTTTGCTATACAAAGGCAAATACTGCACTAACAGTGGTCGTGGCCCTATCAACGCCATATCTCCCTTCAGCACGTTAATCAGTTGTGGCAACTCATCAATAGAAGTAGAACGTACAAAGCGCCCTACCGGGGTCAGACGCTCTGCATCCGGAAGCAAGTTACCGTCTGCATCACGTTCGTCCGTCATTGTTTTGAACTTGATTACCTTGAATATTTTTCCGTTTCGTCCGGGACGTTCCTGAGTAAAGAAGGCACCCGCTCCTTTATTGGCAAAGTGAAGCCATAAAGTGACCAAAAGCAATATCGGCCAAATGACAGCCAATACACAAAATACAATAACAAAATCAAGCCAACGCTTTAAATACTTACGATACATGGTCTTTCTTCTTTTTTATCTACTTTTATCTACCGTTTTTAACTCCCATTCATTCTCCATTACCACATTCCACCATTCACGTTTCACTGCTTCCATCTGAGTCTCCACACCGCAATCACGGCAGTTGATAATCAGAAAATGAATAATAACAGCATAAAAACTCAAATCATCAGTTTACCTTTAAGAGTCCTGTAGTAACAAGAGGGACTCATACGAACGTCTTTACAAACCTCTGAATTACGCAATCCGGCAGCTTTAACAAGCACTTTGATGCTTGCTGCCAACTTCTCTGTATCGAACTGTCTGTTCTTCATCTTACTTTCTTTTATTAATTGTTAATTATATACAACAAACGTATCTTTACTTCTCCCTAGCGGGAAGTAATACCAACTTATTCTTTCCTAACTTCGCAAGAATTAACTTAAAACAATATCTCTTATGGCTATAAAAGCACTGAAACAAAACGTATCCATCCGTGAAATACAGAAAATGATTCACCAATGGAAGGCATGGGGAGTCAGCGACTCTGCCTGTCTGAAATTACTGGATCTCTATCTGGGTATGCCCCATTTCATGAATGAAGATGGAGTATACCCCATCAACAACCTCTATCAAATTTGTCTGGCACTAAAAACCATACATACTTCGGACATATTGGAATACATCAAAAAATGCAAATCATTCGAACTGGTATGGAATGAAAACCGAACTGAGATTCTCGCATTCTTCACTCCCTTATGGCATCATCAATCGACGAATTCTATTTCTGCTCCGGTTTCTCCGGCGGTTTCTCCCGCAGTTTCTCCCGCAGAAACAAATTCAAAAACTAATAGTAATATATTATATAATATAAATAATAATATATCTCCTTCGGAGAATTCTTCTGAAAATCCTGCCGGAACGCCTCACGGCGATGAAGCTCCAAAAGCTTCTTCATCTGCCAAAGAGTTCTTTCACAAGCTCAACGCCACTCCCGAAGAGAAGCAGGCAGTACTGGTGCCGATTATCGACCGTATCGTTGCCGGTTACCGCTACACCCGACCGCGCGCACTGGATGCGCTGGTCGTTCTGGTGAACGAATTCCTGATTCCTCACTTCGATGCCCAGTCCAATTTTGCCAAAACACCGCACAACGGACGCATCATCTGGCTGCAAAACCTTATCAAGACCCGCCACGGGGAGAACCTGATACAGCAAGCCACACAAAAACTGGGCGAAACACTGCTGAAAGAACTGGAAGAACAACGCAAAAAACTCCGTGAATTCCGTCCCGTCTCGCCATTCGAATGGAAGGATGCCGACAAAGATATCCGATACTATGACGACCCCATAGACGGAAAAGTGGAAATACCGGCGGATGCACCGCCACGGTCCTCCGATGAAGCCATCTGGAACGTCCTCTCACAAAAATGGGTGGACACCGACGGTCAACACTCCGGGTCCTGAAGCAGTTCCCTGTCAACCATGATTTTTTATTTTTTACATTCTAATTTTAAAATTGATATGAAGCCTTATTATTCTCTTTCAGACTTCCCCGACCGCAAAAGCGCGGGAAAGAATTTTGTTGCCGTATGCCCCAAATGCGGAACACCCCATCTGTCCATCTCCAAAGCAAAAGGTGTGTACCACTGCTTCTACGCAGGATGTAACTTCAACGGCATACTGACCGACTTCTGCAAGGCAGACCGCCCCATGTTCCCGCAATATGCCGCGGGAGCTGCCGGATATGCCCCGACCCGCAGCGGCAACAGATACAAGACCGCCCGAAACGACGCTCAAAGCACGTTGGGCGAAGTGCCCATGCTGCCCTCGGACTACAAGCCCCTGACCGCCGAAGTGATGCAGAAAATCAAACCCCTCACCGACTCGCCCGACTGTACCGACCCCGACCAGCTCGCCGCGCGCCGCTACCTCCTGGACCAGGGCATCTCCCTCGCCACCGCCATCACAGCCCGGATAGGCTGCCTGCGCCATTACTGCATCACCAAGGACAGCGAGAACAAAAGCGAACAGGCATCCAACGTGTTCCCCTGCATCGCCTACGTGAACTATGTGGACGGACACCCCGTCAACGCCAAGTACCGCTCGTGCAGTCCATCGCCCTCGGCCAGGCAGGAAGAGGGAAAACCCACCGTCTACAGCAAGTTCTGGGGACAGGACTCACCCACCACGCCTTGCGCCCCTTACAACATCGACTGCCTCAATCCGCTGCTCGTGGAGGAAGAAACCATTCCGCGGGTCATCGTGGTGGAAGGCGAAAAAGACACGCTGGTGCTGGCAGAAGCCGGCTACCGATATGTCATCAGCGTACCGTCGGGAGCCGCAAGCGACTTGGGCAAATCCTTCGAAGCGTTTCTCCCATGGCTGGAACAGGTGGACCACATCGTGGTCTGCGGTGATACCGACCTGCCCGGCCGCATACTCACCAAGCGGCTGTCGGACTACTTCAACGCCCGCTGCCTCTTCGTCACCCTGCCCGGCGGATGCAAGGACATAGGCGACGTGATGCTGCAATACGGCATCGAAGTGGTGCGCAGTGTCATCGACGGAGCAAGCGTACGCCACACCACCGATATCATCACCGTGGCGGAGCGAAGGGATGAAGTCATCCGTGTGCTCCACGGCGAATATGACCACGGTTACAGCGTGGGCTACGGCCCGCTGACCGACCGCATCTTCCATCCCACCGACATCGGCGGGCTCATCATCGTAACCGGCATGCCCAACAGCGGCAAGACCGATTTTCTGAACGACCTGACCTGCCGCATCATGCAGCAGACCGACCGGTTTGTATGCTATCTTTCCTTTGAGGTTCCCGACAAGAACAAGCACATCGCCCGGCTGGTGAGCCTGATGCTGGGCAAAGCCAACACCACCGCCTATACCGACGGACAACTGACGCCCTATCTTGACTTTCTGGATACCCACATGATTCATCTGGATATGCACGAAGTACCGCCCACGCCCGAAAACATCCTGAACCGTGCCGACCGGGTGCGCCGCACACATCCGTTGAAATATCTGGTGGTAGACCCCTATCTTTTCATCGAAACACAAAGCGGCAACGGCGAAACCGAAACGCAGAGCATCAAGGCAATGCTCACCAAGTTTCAGACATGGGGACGTGTAAACCACATCTGGGTGGTCATCGTGGCGCATCCGCGCGGGCTGAAGACCGTGAACGGCCGGAACGAACTGGAAGCCATCAATATGTACACCATATCGGGCAGTGCGAACTGGGCAAACCTGGCAGATTTCATCCTCACCGTCTCGCGTATATCGGAGCCCGACCGCGCCTTTACGCGCATAGACATGCTGAAGGTACGCGACCAGGAGCTTTGCCGCACAGGAACCGTGTATTACACCCGCCGTCCCTGCGGACGCTATGAAGAGCACGAAAGCGAAGAGGAATGCCGCGCGGAATAAAGGCCGTCCACACGAACGTATGCATCGCCTCATGCGAACGTATGTGTGGGGCTGCGCATATATATGTGTGAGGCTGCACGTATATACGTGTAAGCTCATGCATACGTCCGCGTTTCCAACCATACGGGAAGCCGACATGCGGACAGACACCGGGTCTGTCCCTACGGCCTTCCCAAATACCGGAAAATCAGCTCCACCTGTACCGAATTGAACATCCGCTGCCGGTCGGTATAACCCGAATCCGCCAAAGCACGGTAAAGCACCTTGTGGTGATGCACCCATGACGACAGACGGTTAAGTGCAGCCACCGGAGTGATATCGGGAGCGTATGCCACCGCCAAGTCTCGTTTGTAATAAGGTTTCACCGGCCATCCTTCCCTCTCGTCTTCTCTCTGATTCATATCATTTTTCTATTTGATTAATAGAACAAATGTAATGAAAATCAACCGTATAGCCAACTATATAAAGTGCTTTAATTCATCTTAATTCATACTCTGTCATACTTTGCCACAGCACTTCACAGGCATTCATAGCTTTTCATTTTTCCGTTCCTCCGCAATGCTATCTTTGTCATGTTCAATTAATATTAATCTTTTAAAAACAGTAACATTATGGCATTAAATTACAGTGTTTCATTACGCCCCAATCCGTTGGAAAGGGAAGCATCTCCAAAGGCTTACGCCACAGCTCAGATGAACGGTGAACTTTCGTTGAAACAGCTCAGCAGACGTGTGTCCTCACAGACCACCGTGAGCCGCGCCGATGTAGTGGCAGTTCTTACCGCCACCGTAGACAATCTGCTGGAAGCCCTGAAAGAAGGCAAACAGGTAGACTTCGGCGATTTAGGCAAGTTCCGTCTTCAAATCACCAGTCGCGGAGCCGACAGTCTGGAGAAATTTACCGCCTCATGCATCACCGGCATCAACATCCAGTACGTCCCCGGAGAAGACCTGAAGACCATTTTCGGCAATCTGGAATTCCAGCCCGTTGCCAGCCGTTCCGCACAAGCAGCCGCACTGCGTGCCGAGAAAGAAGGCAAAGTGGTGGAAGACCTGCTCAAGTCCAAGGAAGAACCGGCTGTCTAGACCGTAGGGGGCGGACCCGTGTGTCCGCCCTAATACAAAAAATTATGTATCATTTTAAACCCCACTGTTATGGAAAAACCAAAAGGAAAATCAACCTGGAGCATCATTATCAAAGTAATTATTGCAGTAGCCACCGCCATAGGCGGTGTGCTGGGTATTCAAAGTTGTATCTGATTTTTAATCCTTAATAAAAATGACTTACGACAACATCAGTTCACAGTATCAAAACTACCGGCGCATTGCCTTGATAGTAGTTCACTGTTCTGCCACGCGCGCCGACCGCAGCTTCCCGGTGGAAGCTCTCCGCCGTTGTCATGTGCAGGAGCGCGGATTTGCCGATATCGGCTATCACTTCTACATCACCCGCGACGGTATCACCCATGTCTGCCGCCCGATAGACCATATCGGCGCCCATGCCCGCTGTTTCAACGACCACAGCATCGGAGTGTGTTACGAAGGCGGTCTGGACGAACAGGGACAACCTGCCGACACACGGACCATGGAACAGAAAATCGCGCTGATAGCACTGTTGCGGCAACTTCGGCTGGATTATCCCGAAGCCCGCATTGCGGGACACAATGAACTCTCTACGAATGTTCACAAGGCATGCCCTTGTTTCAAGGCAAGCCGGGAATATAAGGATTTATAAAATTGTTTCTATTAGTGGAAGGCTTCCGGCGTATGCCGGGAGCCTTTTATGATTACTTGCCATAAATTCCACTTCTGCGGACTCGTCAACAAAACAAGTATATTTAGACTATCTTTAAATCATCCATCATCCGCGTTATCACTCGATGTAATTGTGGGATGTCTTCTTGGCAAATACGATAAATTTCATCAGCATCTACATCAAAATAATGATGTACAATTATATCACGTATACCCATCACGTGTTTCCATGGAATTTCCGGATATTGAATCAATAATTCTCTATTTGTACTTTATCCAAATTCTTTATACTTTCACCTATCGCAGTCAGTTTCATACAGATACTGTCTAATTTCATCATACCACTTTCACTCATTAGAAAATCATCAGAGCATGATATTCCGGAAAAGCGAAGACATATTTTATTTAAAGATTCCTGTATTAGCTCTAGCGTATGGAAAGCAATCAACGTATCATACATAAACCCCCTCCTTTTGTATCTTTTCACGTAAAAAAGAATCCATCTTATCGCGTAACCGCACTATGTCTACTTTACAATCAAGCAATTCTTCTAATTCTTGCTTTATACCTGCTAAAGCGAAAAATCCGTGTAGCTTTCCTTCTACATAAATATCAACATCACTTGTGGGTGTATGTTCATTGCGAGCTACCGAGCCAAAAATTCCCATACGCAAAATACCATATTTTGACGCATTTTGCTGCATATAGCTATGCAATAAGGTAATGTATTCCGGTAATGTTTTCATTATAGCTTTATTCTTTGCAACAAAGAAACGAATTCCTTTTCAGATTTCCTATCACAACAACATTTTTTAATCAAAAGAGCTTCACGGTCAGCATCTAAATAACTGTCTCTATCCTTATAGGACTTCCGGTGCATGCCGGGAGCCTTTATTTTTTATAAGCAAGTGTCGTAAAAATCATATAAACACTTGTGCACAAACCCCTGCTCATACCTTGAAGCAATCCACTTACGGGCATTCTTTGCAAGGATATCGCGATAGCCGGCATCAAGCATACGCTTCATGGCATCATAAAGAGCATTCGCATCTTTTGATGGAACAATCGTACCATTTACACCTTCTACGATTATCTCGTTAGCACCATTAATATCAGTCACAACCTGTGGGAGCCCCATTGCTCCGGCTTCAATGACCACATTCGGAAAACCCTCGCGGTACGAAGCAAGTACAGCCACATCGGATGCAGCAAACCAAGGACGCACATCACTCTGAGAACCTACACTTTCAATGGCATCATTATTTTTAATGAGAGAGAGCGTTTCAGGTTTAAGAGGATCAAGCTTTTCCTCATAACCACCCACAAGAATCAAACGTGTATCAGCATTTTCCCTGTTCAATTTGACAAAAGCTTCCACCAATTCATTGATACCCTTATCTCCCACTATACGACCTACAGCAATAAAAGTACAAACACCCTCTTTACGCAACCGCCCAGCCTGTTCCATAACCTCCGGTGTCCTGTCAAAACGTTTCAAATCTATTCCGCGACAGTTTCCGTAGCCCAATACTTTAATTGGCTTCTTTGTAATTCCATTATTCAAAAGATCGTTTTTTACTCCTTCTCCTTCAGGAATAATATGTGTGGCACAGGCACAAGTGAGCCGGTCTGTCATCATAAGAATCTTCCTTTTCCCTCCAACAGCCGTAGGAAACACCAATCCGGTAAAGGTATGCACACGTACAGGCACACCCGCCATCCACGCAGCCATCATACAGAGCAACCCCGCTTTGGGAGTCATGGAATGTACCATCTGTGGTTTTTCCCTACGGAATGTACGCCATAACTGCCACAAAGACTTTATATCTTTAATCGGTGAAATATGGCGTTCCATATTCACTTCTATACACTTTATATCGGGATGGGACTTATATATTCTTTCCCATTCGGGACCAGGAGATGACAATAAAACTACTTCATATTTCTTTTGCAAATCGGAAAGCATACCTGCAACAAAACCTAAAGACTGAGGCACTGTACAGGCACGAATTATTTTTTGTTTATTTTGCATATTTTTTTCATTCCAGATATAAAATACCCTTGCCTAATTTGATTCTTCTAGTCTATTGACCTTATGAGTCTTTCAATACAGTGATCTTATCAAAACAATCTTCTGCAAGAACATATTTATACAATCAAAAAAATTACTATTTAGTTATGTTATTTATGTGATTAAGCAAAATCATTGCAAGATTATCCCATGATAATGAATCTATATAGTCTTTAGCTCTTTTAATTATGATTTGATGGGTATCAAAATTTTCTACAGCATTTTTCATTTGGATATAAAGTGAATTTATAGATATATCAGAAATCAATGCTAATTGACCATCCAAAGTCTGCTCTAGCAATCCCTCATTTTTTGTTACTATAAGAAGTGAACTTTCATGCATAGCAATAGGAATCACACCTGATTGTGAAGCTGAAGTATATGGTATGACTGTTATAGTGTTAGGCATAGAAAAGTATTTATGTACTTCATTATCTCCTATATATCTATTTTCAACAATAGTATTAGGACACAATCTAAGCATATCTTCATATTCTGATATATTTCCAAAACCTATTATACGCAAAGATATATCATTACGCTCCAATGCTAACTTTCTATATGCCGCGGCAAGCATTTCTATACCCTTATACTTTGTTATTCGACCAAAAAACAAAAAATTATATTTCGCTTTTGGAACAATCTCTTCCGTATTTATACAACTGATATCATAGTGTGAAAATACACCATGAGGTATAACCAAAATACTCTCCCGTTTTTTCTTATAATGCTCTATCATATAATTTAAAAAGGATTTCGACAAAATTATGATAGAATCAGATATCCAAATACTAAAACGTTGTACAAGTACAGGAAGTAATGGTTCATTTGGATGAACAATTGGATCGTGACATGTATACACAAATTTAGCATCTTTAAAAATAAGATAACGCATTGCTAATATCCAAGGATGCCCCATCGGGGTATATAACACATCAACTTTTATATCTTGAAAATACAATTTTATCTCTTTGACATATTTTGATAAGAATTTCCACGTAGATGGAATTAACCCCTGATAATGGTTAGGCGTTGGTATCAAAAATATTTTTCTCACAGGAAGTGTCTTCCAAAGTTCAAGATTATCCACCTGTGCAGATATAATTACATATACGTTACAATCATGAGCTAATAATCCCTTAGTCATTTCTAAAGAGTACTCCGGACCAGCCCCATGTCGTCCCAAATATGATACAATGATATTTTTTGCCATACTTTATCGTGTCTTATACCTTATATATATATTCAATATTAAACCTCCAGGAATTGCCAAAAAGGTTGTAAATGGACGAGGTGAAGTAAAAAGCATATCCCATTCATGCCCAAAAATACAACTAGATACATAATGCACTGCATTTCGAAAATGTTTAATCCATGTAAAATATGTCATCGACATATACAATCTACGTAGTTGCGCAAAACTATGAGGCGAATTCCTAAATTGATGATAAAGATTTGCCGACATTCCATCATCTTGATAATCTATAAAACAAAGATTCTTATTTATAACAAAAAACTTATATTTCGCATCAACTTGCAAATAATAGTATATAGGATTAAAATTTTTCTCACCTTTAAATACAGGCATCGGTGGTAAAGCCTTTAGTAAATCAGTACGACAAACTTTCTTATCATCGCCAATATGAAATTTTGCTATTTCATAAAAATGAAATGGACCTTCTTTAATAAATTCACCTCCATTAGCTGTTTTGTCAAGCCTATAGTCCAAACCAATTATACCTGCTAAATTCTTTCCCCTACATTCCCTTTCCCATGTATCTACAATAATTTGCACAGCATCATCAGGCATATAATCATCACTATCTATACATACATTTAACTCCGTATTCATATTAGCAATAGCTGTAGTATAACCTGTATGTAGACCTCCATTTTCCTTTTTTATATAACGAATAGGAAATTTCTGTTCCTTTAACCATGTTTTTACAACATCTTCTGTATTGTCGGTAGAACCATCATCTATAATAAGCCACTCAAAAGCATCACTAGTCTGACGACACAAACTTTCATATAACCTTACCAAAGTATTGGCTCTATTAAAAGTAGGAGTAAACACTGTTAATATTTTCATATTATTACATGAATTATTTTAATAAGCACATGATTATTAATAATACTTCCAGACTCAAATGACAAAATTATTTTATCATTTTCAAATATTCAACCATCTCAGACATTGTATAAGATTGCATACCATATCTATCTCTGCAATATGCAAAACATTTCAATACCTCTTCCAAAAATAAAAAATTCTCATTAATATTTGCTCCAAAATTATGTGGATGCCACCATAAATGACAAAGACTACCCATTTTTGCAGCATATTCTAACTCTGCTTTTATACGACGTAAACGTTGTTTCTCTAAAAAACTTAATTTTAAAGAATATGGACGAATCATGCGCGTAGCAGGGATATTTATACAATCAGACCTAACATCTATGTCAGAATAATCCACAATACTATATTTACCAATTTTTACATACGCATCAAATAAACGACATATACGTTGCATCAAGTCAGAGAATTTATTTGTCTTATAGTCAAAGAATTTCTTCGCATTTCCACGATATACCGTAATGCCATGCTTTACGCATATTTTTAAACTTTCCTCATCTACTTCATTTCGAGGAAATACTATACTTTTTAAAATCAGTCCTTGTTTTGCTGCAATTTTACATGCTTGTGAAAGATCGGCATCAAACTGTTCAGGCGTTTGTCCTTTGGCCCAACAATAGTAATGACAGAATGTATGCGTACCCACTTCTATATTTTTGTGAGCTTGCAACTGTGCTATACTATTAGGAGCAAAAAACAATTCGTTATGTTTTTCTTTTATCCCTTCAATATAATAATTATTATAAGGAGAAAGTATCTGCTTGTCGTATGAAGGCTTTAATATTGGTGAATAATCCAATGCTTGTTTTTTATTTTGACAGAAAATAAGCCCTACCGTAGCAAATGTGGCATGTATATCATACTTATCAAACAACTGCAAAAGACGAGAAATCACTTCACCCACCTGCTTAACATTACTTTGCCCATAATCTTCAGGAGTAAACAAATCTCGTACTCCCCACATTAACTCATAATCAAGCGAGATTACCAAGCTTCCATGAATATTATCTCTTACCATGTTATTTCTCCATCTGAATCAGCAAGTGTAACAAAAGCAAAAGTACGTTTCTTTATGGCCTCCTTATCTCCTTTATATTTTTTTGTACCTATAATAGGTCTTGGACGACCAATTGAAATATAATGATTTGATTCCAATACTCTATCAATCAAAGTATGCGACGAACCACAAATAACAATGGGTATATATATTTTATTTGCCAACTTATGTGTCGCCTTTAGTATTTGTTCAAAAGCTTTAGTATCATTAAGCGAACAACGAAAATCAAGCAACACAATAGCAGTAATATGTTTCTGTACAATTGTAGTTACAACAAAATAAGTTCCAGTTGTATCATTTACATACACTACATATGGATGAAAGTCATTGAAAAAACGCCATTGAAAAAACTCAGCATCTCTACTGACTTCAAATAAATTAACATTAAACGGTTGTTCCAACTTAGGCATTTCAACAAAAGATTCAACTTTCCGCCAAACATGATCAATGGTTCTAGGATATTTACTTTTTGCAATTTTGCCCCGGAATAACGAAGTAGCAAGCCATAAAGGATTAACCAAACCTACATATTTACGAATATCCCCTAACAGTTGCTTGCCTAAAGCCAAATGAAGTTTTACAGCATCTGGTCCTGAACCTGTACAATAGTAATTAGGATATTCTTCCAATGCATACTGCATAAAATCAAGCCCTATACAATCTTTACGCAATTTTTGATCAACTATAAGATCGAAACACCAATGGGACTCTTCATAAACTCCCTTATAATAGAATGCCATCTTTGAGTAGAATTCTTGTCCATAAAACTTTCCATCCTTCTCTACTGTCAGAATATCAGAGACAGCCTCAGAATGACGAGCTACCCAAAAGTCTATGATCGACTTCGTGTATCCGCCGCGCTCAGGATAGGTTTGTTTATTATACTCTATAAGTTTTGGTATTTCTTTATAAGTAATATGTTTGAAATTGTACATGACACTAAAACTTTAATATTACACCGCCCCAACTTAAACCAACACCAAAACCTGCGCACATAACCCACATATCTTTGTGAATGACACCAGCCTCTATGCAATTTTTTAAACCTATCATCACAGTAGATGATACGGTATTTCCTGTAGTTTCAAGGTTTACATAATATTTATCCTTTGGTAATGCACACACTTTGCGAATAGTATTGAGCATGAATTTATTTGCCTGATGAAAAAGATAATAATCTACATTATCCTTCTCCATCCTATTTTTATCAAGCACTTGCTTTATCATAGCAGGCACTGCTTCAAGAGTGAAGTTAAAAATAGCACCACCATTCATATATAAATAATCATCATACCACATATGACCTTCATCATCAATAACAGAACTACCAGTCTTTTGGGGCATACGAGCCCCCCCAGTCTTCATAATAAGATTATTTGCACCACTACCATCAGTTCCAAGTGAAAACTCACATATTTGAGCAAATCCTTCAGTTGAAACGAGGCATGCAGCTGCGCCATCACCAAAAATTGAGCGATTACTTTTATCTGACGGATGTAAATATTTGTTATATGTCTCAGCCGTAAGAATTAGCACATTTTTTGCTATTCCTCCCGCAACAAGTCCTTTTGCTACTGCCATACCATAGATACAGCCAGAACAACCAAGATTATAATCAAATGCCCCCGCTGTTGTTGGTATACCTAACCGATCCTGAAGAATACATGCTGATGAAGGGAAATGATAATCTGGACTTTGTGTACAAAGCAACACAAAATCAATCTCTAATGGATCAACACCTGACTCTTCGAATAACTTACGGGCAGCTTTTTCTGCCATATCTGTTGCTGTTTCGTTCATAGCAGCAACATGACGAGATTTTACTCCAACTTTTTCTGCCACTTTATCCACACTCCATTCAGGAAATTCCTTTAAAAGGTCCTCATTGGTTACTATCATTTCAGGCAGATAATAACTAATTGCTTTTATATATGCCATTATTTTTTACTCCTATCTTAAAACTTCTCAAAGAGTCAATACTCCTTCGCCACCACCACTTATATCTATTGCAGAACCTGTCATCCATGAACTTGCATCACTAAGCAAATAAATTGCAAGATTCGCTACATCTTCTACTTTTCCAAAACGTTTCAATGGATATGTTAATTCTGCTTCTCGTAATTTCTCTTCAGATATTCCGTTCATAAGTATTAAATTAGTCCATACCATACCAGGACAAATACTGTTAACACGAATCATACGAGGTGCCAGCTCAAGTGCAAGACATTTCGCATATGACAAGATAGCCCCCTTTGAGGCACTATATATAGCATTACCTATACTTGGAGCATTTGCAGCGCGAGAAGCGATAAAAACTATAGATGCAGCCTTGTTTATTTTCTTTGCTTTAAGAATAGCTGTTTGTAAAAGAACAGGAGCTTCAAAATTGGGGCGCATCACTTGAGCAACATTCTCTTCCGAAATCATTTTACAAGGTACACGATAACTTACGCCAGCACAGTGTACCACACCATCAAGTTTAGGCAATGCAGCCACCAATGCTTCAATATCTGCCCCATTAGTTAAGTCCGCCTTAATTGCCTGATTTTCACCAGGCAATTGGGCAAGTGTTTCATTCAAACGCTCTTCATTACGTGCAGTAATAACTACATTTGCCCCCATCCTAGCGCAAGAAATAGCAATTGACTTACCTATACCAGCCGATGCTCCTGTTACAAAGATTGTCTTGCCTTGTAACGTAAATGGGTTGAACGTTTCTAACATTACTTATTATTGATAAGATTAAATAGATTTTCCACTGTTATACAACTCTTAATTTCTGCGCCAGTAATAGTTTTACCATACTGTGTTTTAGCCATAGCTATAACTCCCATACCAACAAGTGACCCCCATTCATCAAGATCATGAAAAATGGTCTTTGGTGTAATTTCTGATACATCAGTATCATCAAACAGTTCTGCGAAGTTCGCAATAAATTCATCTAGCTTCATATTATAATATTTTATTAATTTTGTATATTAATGCCTTATCAATTTACTCACTTTCATTATCCATTTCTTCCCAAAAACTCTTATAAGCTTATTCTTCAGTTTATGTAAACGCCAACTTATAGTATTATGATCTATCCATGAACATGAGTAATGGTGAATAGATACTGTATTATCAGTAATAGTGATTATACCTGTAGTAGAATCCATTGGACAGAATACATCACAAGGATACAATATAATGTCTGCAATAATTTGTTTCTTATGTATTTGCTTTAACCCATGTTTGCTCAGCATTTGAGTGGTGTAATCCACTACACTCCCCTCTTCTATGGAAAAATAGGCTTTTGATTCGTAAAAATCGAGCATCTCCCGATAAAAATTTAATCCAGGTTCAGCCCCCAATCCAAGACCAGGAGCAACTCCTAACTTTGCTCTATTTGCTAATTTTTCTTCAGTAAAAGGTCCTTTTTCAAAGGCCATAAAGTTACCTGCCGTCACTATATGTTCCATGTTGCGAATAATTTCAACATCGGTGTCGAAATATAACCCACCTTCATGGTAAAGAATATAAAATCGTACATAATCACTCACAAAGGCATATTTCTTTGCTTCATATGCTCCCATTACATAAGGACAACAATTCACATCAAAATTGCTCTCATTCCATTCTTTTATCTCATAATCGGGAAGGTATTTTTTCCATGACATAATACACTTTTGTGCATCTTTAGGCAAAGGATTACCTCCAAACCAACAGTAATGAATTATTTTTGGTATCATATTATTCCGTAATAAACTACATCCATAAAAAATGTAAATCCAATATGTAACATTAATATTTGTACAACTTTTTTATTTTGATCAGGCCAAATCTCAAGTTTCAGTAAAGGGTATGCAATAACTATAGGATACATAAACCAAGAAAGATAAGCAAAACGATTAGAATTAAGCGAATTAATAACCATAATCCAAAAAGAATTTGAAAATATGTAAGTATTAATTAAAATAATGTATAGTTTATCATATATTTCTCTTTTTATTATCACTATGTACGCCAAATATATAGGCATAACACTATATAATACAAAATCCCAACGAAAGCCTGTATGACTAAACAACTCTGCAAATTCAGAATCAGCTACATTGGTTCCTACATAACCAGCCAAACGGTCATCAAAACCTAAGCTTGCAACAAAACTTGCAATTGTATTCCCAACAGTTAAAGATAAAACTATTGACAGCCCCCACCAAGCTAGTGCCCACTTAAAATCTTTCTTGAGAAAAAAAGCACAATACATACTTAATACTGGCAAAGCTGTACTTTTATGAACACCTATTGCCATGACTGATATAATCATAGATATTATAAATCCTCGTCGTGTTTTGTCTAATAGGTACGAAATTGCAAGTAAAACTATAGAACAAGCCATTCCATTACGTACACCGTTGTAAGTGCAAACAAAAAATGAAAATGCACTTAGGCAGAAAAGCATAGCAATCCATTCATTACATAACTTTAACCTTCTTACCGCAACATACATACAACCCAAATATAGTAAACAACAAAAGGTAAACCATATATCTACAGAAAATCCAGTTGTTGCAAAAAAGTGCTGTAGTTTATCATACAGCCAATCTTCTTGAAAGACTGGTGAAGTAGTTGTTGCAACCTGTTCGTATAATTTTACATATAGATAACTATCAGCCCAATGTCCATTGAAATTCATTCTAAAACCCATTAATAAAGAAAATATAATAATGTAAATTACCATACCATTAGCCTCCCTTTGAGTATATAGAATTGAATTGCTAATTCCGTTGCTCCACTTAATATACTGTACAATGCAAAACAGCATAGTACTCCATAACCATAGATTATGAAATAATAGAGTATAATCCATTACAATAAAGCATATATTTTTTCTACTTCTACCTCATTACCATAGTCATGGACATGAAGATAATCTATTATCGTATCTCTAAGCACTGTATTTTTTATAAAACGAACTATGCCCTTTGCTATTTCTTGTTCATCAAGTGGCACAATCACCCCATCCAATCCGCTTGATACCTGAGACTTGGCGGTAGGATAGTTAGTTATCACTACAGGCTTATACAAAATCTGCGCCTCACGTACTGTAACACTTTTTCCTTCATAAATGCTAGGTTGAACATAAATATCACACGCCTTTATGTAAGGATAAGGATTAGTCTTCTTACCAAGTAATATCATGCGATGCCGCATATTATGTTTGTCTAAAGCTTCTTGTATATCTTTATCAGGACCATAACCTATAATATACCACTTAAAGTTTATACCTAACCGTTCCATCTCAGCACAAATGTACGGAATACTTTCTATTCTTTTTGGGAGAGAGAAACGACCTATAGTTAAAATTTTCACCACATCAGGTTCATTGGGCATTTCTTGTTCTACATTTCCTAGCTCAGCCTGATTACGTACCAAAAAAGGTGAAAGAATATTTTCTATCAACATTATTTTATCCTTTAGTTCAGGAAATGTTTGTAAAAATGATTTCGTACAATCATTACTAATAGAAACTATATGATTAAAAGCATTCCATACCGGTAATTCTAGATCATGATTCACGTGAATAGTTGAATAATCAGTATGTATCCAACATATCTTCTTTTTTGCTCTTATTTTATTAAGAACAATATTATGAGGCTGCAAAAAACTGATGGCAAGATCATATTCTCCCAAATATTCCAATGATGGTAAAGCCCCTTCAACCGCATTCATCACATATTGAAAAATACTAGAATCATAACAACATTTATCAACTGTTAAAGTTTTAAAATACTGTCGATACTTATATTTAGCCCACAACCTACGCAGAGCTATACTTATATACCCCTCTTTTACAATATCCTTTATAGGACGTTCAATGCAAGAATATTCCGCCACCTCAGACAATAAGTTTACATAATCAGGTACCAGTGACATGAACTCACCTGTATGCTGATTCACAAACAAATCTATATCAACCTTATCTGGATCAAGAGCTGAAAGTAAACCTAAAAGGGCTCGTTCTGCTCCTCCAATCTCTAAATAATGTATATTAATAAATATCCGTTTCTTCATCCTCTTTTTATTTATACAGTAAAATAATTGTATGAGTCCACATATCTATTTTTCATTCATCGCATCTTCCGTTAGCGTTATGTTTTAACATATAGCTCAATGAAAGCTGTCGCAAAGCGATTTTCTAATAAAAATAACATCAAAAAGATACTATTTTGAGGTTATTAGTTCTGTCTAACAGCTAAGGGATAACAAATGTGCATAATCCCTATAGCCTTTAACAATATCGCTAAAGAATCCCTTAAAGAATCCAATGTGACATACCTCTGCATCTTACATATGGAGATAATGATATGATTATACCGCTAAGGTGCAAACTATCAATTCCATTATCATTTTTTCATCTAATATTATATCTAAATATAGATTTTTTTAAAGTACTTCAGATATTTTTTTAGTATACAGAATTTCTCTATGAAAATTCCAAAGGAAAATACCTCTCAGTTTATAACGGAGAAATAGACGTTCAAAGCCATTGTAGTTATACCATATACTTTGCTTTTAAGCCTTACAAAGAAAAAGCTTAATTGTATTAACATCTCAGCGATACGCAAAATTGGACGCTAACTTAAATTCTTTACCAACCACTTCTTGGAATCCTCTATTTCTTTTAAAAGAATATTATTAACTTTACTATAATCAATAGATGATATCAATATATCAATTGGCGTATTAATGTCAATGAGTCTGTCAATCAGCCCATAGCGACTAAGTAAATCTTGCATACGTGTATTTAAACCATCGGCACGCTTCATAACAAACATATTTCGCTTAAAAATTAATGAAAAAGCTGTGGCATGAAATGAGTTGCTTATAACACATGTTGCATTTTTAATTAAAGCAACAAATGTATCAGGACCATGATTTATATAATTATAAGAAGTATATTTTAATGCATACGGACCTATAGAATATATTTTTAAACCTTTTACCTCTGCAATCCGTTCTGCAACTTTCTGTATTTCTACGCTACGTTCAAAATCATATATAACAATATATTTTTCTCCCTCGCCATCATTTGTTGCAATTTCACTTACCCACATTTCTGGATCTATCAAAAATACAGGATCACAAACTAAGATACCATTGTAGCCCATTGACTGGAGTAACTTAACTCCTGAAGGTTCACGCACAGATATTGCATCTAAATGCGAAATCTTACTTTTAACAAAGCCTTCCGTTCCCTTACAAAGCTTTTGAGTAGCAAAACTAGCCGCATAACTCAAACGTTTAGTTCTCTCACTACCAAAATCAAGATAGAAAGAAGGGTCTGTACCATTTTTAAACATAGTGTTCCATATCTGGTCACTACCTGCAATATACACATCAGCATCAGGAGGGTTCTGCTTTAATTCCTCACTTGACAGATAGCAACATTTCGTCACCAAAGGAGCAATAAATTTATTATCAAAAGCATCAAAAGCAGCCTTGCGAGCAAGACTCTTCCTCCACCCTGGATACTTCGCCAAAAGATATAACCACTTTATGATAGGTTTATCAAAACGGGGATTATTCACACTCCATTGAAAATGTCCACGTAAATAATAAGGTCGATAATCTATAATATTCACCTCATGACCTTGTTGTCTTAAAAAGGTAGCTAATGCCCAAGCTTGCAAAGCTGCCCCATGATTATATACACGATGGCAAGTAATAGTCTTAATTTTCATAACTCTAACAATATATGTACTTTTGCACCCTCTGTTTCCGCTGTATGGTTCACTTCTTTGGCAACATTAGCTTCAAGTTTTGACTTCAATGTATTATCTGTCAGCAATAATTCTATTTTATCAGCTACTGCTATCGGAGTCATCTCACAAATCAAACCAGTCTCTCCATTTATAATCTGATTGTAAGCGGAAGGAAAATTTGTGCAAACTTCAGCCTTACCAAGAATACGTGCCTCTGTCACAGTGAGACCAAAACCTTCAAAACTTGAAGTCTGGACATATATGTCGCATACAGCCATATAAGGATACGGATTAGCTTTTTCCCCAAGTAGCTCAATATAGCCTTCAAGGTTATACTCAGCAATCATACTTTCAATCCTTGGACGAGAAACACCATCTCCTACAAAACTCCAACGGAATTTATAACCACGTTTACGTAGTTCATCAGCCGCACGCACCGCAAGATCATAAGATTTTTGAGGAGTCATTCTACCAACTGTAACAAGTCTAACACCCTTATAATTATCCTCAAATCCTTTTTCAAGGGCCATCTTACGAATCAATACCGGATTTAAAATATCATAGATAGTTATAATCTTTGAAATATCGCGAACATACCCTTGATGCTTCAAATCAGCATGAACAGCATCGCTGACAGCTATTATTTTTGTATACTTATCATACACATCAGCATTGAAATTAATATCATATCCCGCTTTCCTCATATCAATATTAACCCAACAAAACTTCTTAGTAGCTAACACTTTATTAGCAATGTAATACGTAGGAAAACCTTGTTGATAAGCAACAGCACAATCATACGTCTCTTTTAATTCAGGATATACGGCTCCGATGCATTTCCATAAAGTCTCTGCCTCATGTTCTTGTTTATTTCTTAATCGATTAAATCTATATTGCAGAGAATAATATAGTTTTGCTAAGTGCATTTTAATACTTTGAGGCTGAGATAATGTTACCACTCGCACCTCTTTCGGCACATAACACTCAAATACCCCTCCTCTGCCAACAAGCATCAACGTAACATCTGCTTTTTTATAGTCAAGCAACGGAAGCAGACTGACTAAACTTTTCTCTGCCCCACCACAGGTGAGACTATCCATCATGAACAGAATTTTCTTTTTCACTATTTTATTATTTTACTCCAAGCAACCACTTGGCAAGATATTTACTATTTCGTATCACTTCTCCCAATGCTATGGCACCGAGTATTACAACAACAGCTATCATACTCACAAATACAATTTCTAATATAGGATTACCCCCACCTTCTACATAAACATACAAGACAGAAATAGATGGAATAAAAAACCAGTGCAAAAGGTACACATCCAATGTGCGTTTGCCCAAAAAACAAAGCGACTTTGCTATTATAGAATCTCGCTCGAACAAATCAGAATTTCTATAGAACATAGATACCAAAAGGTATGTACCAATATATTTAACAGACATTTGCATGATATATCCCATCTTTCCATATACTGCATACATATCGGTAGAATGAGCGGAACATATAAACCACTCAACCACAGCAAATACTACCAAACCAAAAGCGAAGAGGTATTCTGACCGAAGAATCTTCTCAAAAAGATTCCCATGCACCTTACTTATAACACCAATCGCAAAAAAAGGCATATAGGCAGTAAAATTTACTATTGAAAATACATTTCTCGTTCTCACACTAAACGGCAATACAAATGTAGCAAATACCAACACGGTTGTTACAACCGCCAATATGATAACAAAGAACTTGCCCCCCGATAGTTGACTAATCATACATACCATGTAATAGACTACAAATACCTCAAATAGCACTATTAGAAACCAATAGCCTTGAAAACCTTTATCTATCCAGGAGAGCAAATCTTTACCTTCACAAATTTGATAAAGAACATAAAACACAACAGCAGGAATCATCAGCTGCATGAACTTATTCTTCAGCTTAAGCAAAATATGCCGTACCGTCCAAATCTCAGAATCCTTATATGACACATATCCACTGATAAAGAAGAAAGTGGTCAAGAAACAAGTAAAAATCACTTGCATCACAACACTCTCACTGGCACCGAGACCTATTGAAAAGTTTGAAATATGCATATACACTACAAGAAACATACAAAATCCACGCAACGCATCAAGCCAAAGGGTTCGTTTACCCCCCCCAGTAAAAAACTGATTATCAACCATTTGAATCATACAAATATTCCTATTTAGTAATTATATACCGATTATTCGATACCTATTTTACGAAACGTTTTTTTATTAAAGTATTTAAATTCTTCCTCGTAAGTTTATCTATCAATAAGAAATACCCCAAGGGAATTGTAAATAATTCATATCCTAAGATAACAAGTACAAAACGTATAAAAGTAGATTCGTAATATTGCTGAATATACCACACAAAAACTCCTGTCAAAACAGGTAAAGCAAAAGCCAATACTCCAGATACGACAACTCTTTTCAAACTAATATATGGTATATTACGTTTAACACAATAGGATGAACCACAAAATAATACTAATGAAAATACGATAGCTACTATTTCTGAGCAAAGAGGATAACCTGTAAAACGGAATGCCACATATATTATGGGTATCTGGATAAGTAATGCTGTCCCGGAAAACGCGCTCTGTAATCCAATTTTACCATTAGCAGAATTCGCAATATTCACCACAGTTTCAGCCATAATCAAAGGCGTACTTAATAATGATAGCTTGCAGAAACCAGATGTCCATTCGGGTACTTCTTTTAGCCACAAAGCAAGCAAATAGTCCATTTCAAGGACTATTGGAACAGCACAAATCCCCATTATAAAGACCATTAAAGATACTGCCCTATAAAACAATAAAAGAAAATCTTCCTTTTTATCTTGCGCATACAATGTAACAAGCGGAGGACGAATAGCCGTTATAATATTTGAGGAAAAACCTTGAATAACCCCAGAAACTGTTGTCGCCAATGCTGCTGCTGCATTTACAGCTACACCAAAAAACATATTAACCAGCATCACCACTATATTGCGTTTGCCAACCCAAGCAAATGTTGAAAAAAGCGAATAAATGGTATAGCCACTTATTTCCCTTGCTATCGATTTATCAAATATAAGCCTCACAGTAACTTCTTCAAAGTTCTTTACTGCATAATATCTGTAATATAAAGCTATGCCTATACTAACAAACAATACTAATACGGAATACTGAATAAGTTTATCGAAATTTCCTATATACAACAAATATACAATAAATAATTTCAAAAAAGTATTAGCTACTTCCACATAAGCATACACATCCATCCGCTCATGGGATATAATAGATGCATTAAAAGGGACTTGAGTTATACTAACCATCGCACTTAATACACTACATTGGTAAGCTACATGAGCAGCAAACATTCGATCCTGAGGGATAGTTAATTTTTTTTCTATAACCCACAAACCTATTGTTTCTGCAAAAATCAAAACAATTAAAGCTATACCGATATGTATCCAAAGTGCTGTAGAAAATACACCACTTAGTTTCTTCGTGTTACCTTTTCCTAATTCAAACGTTAAAAAGCGTGATGTGGCTCCCGCCATCGATGTATTCAGGAAACTTAACATAGCAACTACAGATCCCACAACTCCATAAATCCCGTAGTCACCTACACCTAAAATCTGCAATATAACACGGCTCGTATAAAGACCTACCAACATACTAATGCCCATACGAAAGTAGAGCATCATTGTATTTCTAGCTATCCGCTTATTGCTATCTACATTTGTGCTTAACATTTATCAAAAATCAAACATTTGCATTCATTAAAAATAAACTGAATATCCCATAATCATCCTCAATATTCTTATTTTCTGATTTTCTCATTCAGCAAATTCTGAAAGAAAATCAACGAATGAGTATCGTTACCACGCAGCGTGTACATGCCTGCCTTTTGCAGAGCTTCCGCTTTTTTCTGCACATGCCTGCCATACATACCTGCCAACGAAGGTATATTCAGCTGAAATGCTACTCCTGCCTGCTGTAAAGCTTTATAATCTGCCATCTGCATATATTCGTAGCGTTCGGGATGTGCCAGCAACGGATGATAACCTTTCTCCCGAATATGCTTCAACATAGAAAGCAGTCTCATAGGAGGATTGAAATAGGAGGTTTCCACCAACAGGTAGCGTTTTTCTTCGTGCAGAGGAAGGATATCGTCTGCCTCCAAACGCCGGACAAAAAGATTGTCCAGCATATATTCCGCTGCCAGTTCCAGCCGGATATTTCCCCGATAACTTTCGCACAACATTCTGAAACGGGTCTTTAAAGCATCGGTGGTATTGGGAATATCTTCCATGATATGAGGAGTGAGCCATAGCTTACGAATGCCCTGCCGTTCCATCTCTTCCAAAATACGGAGAGACTCTTCGGCAGTGCGCACACCGTCGTCCACCCCCGGAAGGAGGTGGCTGTGACAATCGGTCATACCCTGCAGGATACCTTTAGAAGATACGGATATATATCTGGAGAACGGCCACATAAAAAACTATTTACCACTATGATAGTAAGAACCGTAATGATAGCCGTAACGGTAACTGTAACGACCGTGGGTACGTTCGGTTCCATTCAGAATCATAGCAAGATTCTTGAAACGCTTTTCGCGATAAATATTTTCCAGTTCGGAAAGCATGGAGCGTTCCAGTAAGCCGGCACGAACCACAAAGAGGGTACGGTCTGTCGCTTTCTCGATAATCTGTGTATCTGCCACAATGTCTATGGGAGGACAGTCCACAAAGATATAGTCGTAGCGGGTGCGGAGCTGTGCAAGCAGTCCGGCAAATTTTCCGTTTTCCAACAACTCTGTGGGATTGGGAGGCACGGTACCTACCGGAATCATCTTCAGATTGGCATATTTATCGTGTGACACCAAAGTTTCTTCCCAGTTGCCGATACGTCCGCTCAGGTAGTCACTCAGTCCCTGTTGGGGAGAGTTGATATAGGCAGAAAGGGAGCCGTGACGCAAATCGCCGTCAATAAGCAGTACTTTTTTCCCTTTGAGGGCAAAACTGATTGCCATATTTGCCGACAGATAAGACTTTCCGCTGCCCGGATTGAACGATGTGACAGCAAATGCCGTAGCTTCCGGAGTGTTGGATACCATAAAATCAAGATTGGAACGCAACACACGGAAGGCTTCGTTAATGACATTCCGATTTCCTTCTTCCACCACAATGACACGCTTATTACGAAGCGGTTTCCGTCCGAAAATGCTTTTTTTCTCACAACCGTACAAGGGAATTTCACCGATCAGCGGAAGACTCAGATGTTCCAAGTCCTTTCGTCCGCGCACCTTGCTGTTCATGTTTTCTTTCAGAAAGATGACACCTGCAGGCACTGCCAGTCCGAGCGCAAAAGCAATCAGCAATATGTTCATTTTCTGCGGAGAAACCGGTGCCATGCTACCGCGGGGAGCAGTGATGACACGGGTGTTGTAAGCAGTGAATGCCTGTGAAAGTTCGTTTTCCTCACGCTTTTGAAGCAGGTAAAGATAAAGCTCCTCTTTTACTTTTTGCTGACGTTCCACACTGAGCAGGTATTTCGCCTGACTCGGATTGGAAGCCAACTGGTTGGTAGTGGTTACTTCCTGCTGACGGATGCTGCGTATCTGGGTATTCAGAGAAACTATCAGATTGTCTACCGACTGAATAATGGTGCGCTGCATACTCTGCAAAGAACTGGCAAGGTCTTTCACCAACGGATTCTTCTCGCTACTGTTGGCTATCAACCGGTTGCGGTTCAACACCATATTGTTGTACTCGCTTATCTGATTCTCAATATTGGAATTGGCGATGCCCGAATTGGTAGGCAACGGCTGACTCAGACTCTTTTCTTTCAGCTCTTTCAGAATATACCGAGCAGTGGAAAGCTGGGTATTCAGCGTAAGCAGTTCTTTTTTGTTCTCTGCCGACTGAGCCATGTAAAGGCTGGATGCCGCCTGAACATCGGGTAACAAGTGTTCGCTTTTGAAGCTGGAAATATTCTCGTCCACATGTCCCAACTCGTTTTCGATTACACTCAAACGGTCGCCTATGAACTGAGAGGTGCTGACGGCAATCTGGTTCTTGTCTTGTATCCACTTTTCATTGTACACCTCTATCAGTGTGTTCAGTATGTCTTCTGCCCTGGCTATGGATGTATCGTTGATGCTCATATTAATGATAGTGGCTTCCTTGCTGCCTAATTCGACACGCAATGCATGAAGATAACGGTCGGCTGCACCATCTGCTTTGCCTATGGCATAACGGATGGAAGTGCCAATGCAGGCATCGCTATAGAATTTGGTAGGAGAAATGAACAAAGTTCCCGCTGCAGTCTGTATAGAGTCGCCCATCCTGCCGGCAAAGGTATTTTCCGATTCTACTCCGGCAACCTTCAGACCGGAAATGGTAAAGGCGTCCTTGGAATCAATCCGAATGGTGAAGCTGACCGGTTTTTCCATCACCTCACCAAATGTCACCGCCACGGGATTTGCCTTATATAAATCTACATTTTTAAGTCCTTTGCGCACAGTGTAAGTTTCGTTCAGCCTCAACCGGCGAACCACTTCGGTCATCAATGCGGGAGACTTTAACGTGAACAGCTCGTTATTGATATTGGTATTTGACCTGAATATACCCATATCGGAAAACTCGCTCATGGCTCCACCCGAAGAACCGCTTTTAGAATCGTCTTTTACCAAAATTGCCGCACTGCGGGTATAGATGGAAGGAGTGCTCATCAGATACAGCACTGCCACAAACATGGTGACAAAGAGAGAAAGAACAAACCAACGCCATTTGGGAACAAACAGCCCCCACAGGTCTTGTATCCGTATAAAATCGTCGGCAGGCTTGCCGGCGGCAGCTTTTTTTTCTATCATATATATTATAATATAATGTAAAAGATTACTTGAATATCAACACACCCAATGAAGTAAGGAAAGAAGCAATGGTAATCCACATCGAAACAGACTTCACACTGTTCTCGTTCAGAGTAGACTGTCCGGCACGCACCTTGTTGGGCTGTACATAAATCACATCATTCTGTTTCAGATAATAAACGGGAGAATTAAACACCTCTTTCGAACGAAGATCTGCCCAATGAGTGACACGCTCTCCGTTTTCTTCACGGATAACGAACACAGCATCACGCTTTCCGTAAATACTTAAATCCCCTGCCATACTGATAGCTTCCAACAGAGTGATTTGGTCTTTGGTAATGCTATATTTACCCGGTGACTTGACTTCGCCCAACACCGAGAAATAAAGGTTCATAAACTCAACCGTAACAACAGGGTCTTTTACCAAATTCTCGTCTATCAATTTCTGCTTCACCAAAGCGGCAATCTGACTCTTGGTCATACCGGCAATATGAAGTGTGCCCAATACGGGAAAGTCAATGTTTCCTTTGTCGTCCAGCGTATAGCCCGACACCTCTCCCCCACTGCTTACCGAGCCTTCTGTTCCCACACGTGCCTGAGCCCTTGTCAGATTGAACAATGCCGCCAACTGCGGGTCCTTACTTGACACAAGAATGGAAATCTGGTCCTTAGGCTGCACGGTAATGTCTCGTGCGCCACTGATAACCTCAGGCTGATTTACATTGATGTCTTGAAAATAGAGAATCTCCTTGGAAGTGTTGCAGGACATCAACAACACTGCCATAAGAAGCATGCTTAAAAAATGTTTTTTCATAAATTATATATTCTGTACAGTTTTATTTCCTAGATAAAATTTAATTATCATTCAAAAAATGATAGTTCTGTGATTTAATTAAAAAAGTTCAATGAGAAATTATATTCTTTCCAGATAGGATCCCGGAATGTAAGTAGTAGCTAAAGAAAATGCCCCTTCCAGACGCACCACAACCCGCTTATGCCCTTTAATGCGAATCAATTCGCCTTCTATACCCGCAAATTCGCCTTTTATAACGCGCACCCGGTCACCCTGACGAAGGTTTTCATTAAGCACTTGAACTGCATCTTCCGAAAAATCAAGCAAAAACATAAAATCCTGCATCTGCTTGTCGGGGACCACCAACAGTTGGCGGGTCTCCAAGTTCAGGAGATAATTCATGGATAATTTATATTCATTAACCAATGAAAGACAGGTATTATAATCTGAATGGATAAATATTAAATTGGGTATAACGGGCTTTTCTACTTTGACTTTCTTCCCTCCTTTTTCTTTTATAACGGTTCGGAAAGGTATATAATGCTCTATACCCAACCGCTCCAAGAATTGCTTGATTTTCTTTTCTGCAGAAAATTTTGTTTTCGCTGCGAACCATTTGATCAGCTGCACTTTTTCTTTGTTTGTCGTCATGTTCAAGTACGCTTCGCGTCATCACCCCTTTGGAAGGCAATTTTATAAAAGATTCAATAAAATGAATCAAACTTTTTGTATCACCTCTTACACAGAGGTGATACGGGCCTCAGAACACCTTCTGAGGGGCATGAAAAGTCTTTCTAAGCTCCTTGTATAGAGAAAATATAGATTTTATTCAATTTTTAACTCAAAGCTGTAGATTAAATTATCTTTACTTTATAGATGGCTTTTCAATAAATAAAACTCACTTTCTTTAGAAAAAACATTTGGTTTCATTCTTTTTTTTATAGAAATAAATATTAACTTTGCAGCGAATTATAAACCTTATTGTACTTCCTCTGTGTAAGAGGTGATACAAAGTCCATAAGTTTCAAATCGATGATAAAACCTTATGGTTAGCTTCATCCATCACTACTTGACTCAAAGAAGCTAAATAAATACGTGTTGTTTTTTCTGAAGTATGTCCCATGCCCTCACTTATTACAGATAGTGAAACACCATTTTCGCGAGCGATGGAAGCCCAGGCGTGGCGCGGCACATAAGTCGTGAGATGCAGATGAGGAATATCCAACAACTTTTCTATTTTTTTAAGCTGTATATTCTGATAGCGTAATGCATTATAATATTGCACCTGTATGTTTCTAGGATTATCCGAATGAAGAATCGGTAATACATAATCGGAATCTTTAGTGAATGAACTGTATCTTTCTATAATTTCTGCCATGCAAGATTCAAGTCCGATAACCAGTTTCTGCCCCGTTTTTTTACGGTGATAGGTGATGGTACCTTCTTTTATATTCTCTTTACACAGATGGGCCATATCTACGAAAGCCATGCCACGTGTATAGAAGCTGAACATAAATAAATCACGGGCATAAGCCAGCTTCTTCTTGTGACTTAAATCCAAGTTCCTGAGCAGGCGTAATGCTTCTATCGTCAAAGCACGTTTTTGAGTCTTATCAATTCCTGTATATACCTCTTCAAAAGGACGTTGCTGCACTGTCAAGTTTTTCTTAACAGCCTTATTATATACAGCACGCAATACACGCATATAAAAAGAAGAGGTGTTTGCCACCACACCACGCTGTTTCAGCCAAGACTGATAACTCTGTATCAGTTCTGAAGTAACCTCTTCGATGCCGAGGTCTTTCCCTCTACGGAAGTTGAAAAAACTGTTTAAGGTACATGAATAGGAAACGGCGGTCTTAAACTGCCCGTTTTGCAGCAGAAGCTCTTTCTGCTCATTCATAAAAGAAAAAAATGAATTGTTACACATAAAATTATTGATTTTAATAAACAACACCGACATGGTGCTGCGGAATTAAATGTATAACAACGATTGCGGTAAAAAAAAGATTCGTTTATTTAAATTCTTAACAATCAAAAAAGTCCGAAACGCTTGTTTCGGACTTTTTATATGTATGACCTCATTACTCAACTTCCGGGGTTATCAGTTTATAACCTTTGCCGTGAATATTGATAATTTCGATAGAGTCGTCTTCCTTCAAATGCTTACGCAATTTAGTGATATATACATCCATGCTTCGGGCATTGAAGTAATTATCATCAATCCAAATAGTTTTCAAAGCAAAGTCACGTTGCAGAATTTCATTGGCATGCGCACAAAGCAAGCCCAACAATTCGGATTCCTTAGTGGTAAGCTTGGTATTCTTGCCATCAATAGACAGAATTTGTTTCTGAGTATCGAAAGTAAAACGGCCAATCTTATAAATGTTACTCTCCTTATTTCTCTTACCACGTACACGACGCAGGATAGCTTCAATACGGAAAGTTAATTCTTCCATACTAAACGGTTTGGTGATATAATCATCAGCACCGATTTTAAAACCTTCCAGAATATCTTCTTTCAATGTCTTTGCAGTTAAGAAGATAATAGGAATTTCAGCATTTGCAGCACGAATTTCCTGTGCCAGAGTGAAACCATCCTTTTTAGGCATCATCACATCCAATACACACAAATCATACTTGTTCTTCAGGAAAGCCTTGTAGCCGGCATCACCATCCGGGCAAAGTTCGGCCGAGTAGCCTTTTGCCTGCAAATATTCTCTCAAAAGCATGCCAAGATTCTCATCATCTTCGCATAACAAGATACGCAATTTCTCGTCCATATTATTCATTTTTTAATAAAGGTAATACAATTATAAATTTTGTTCCTACATTCAGTTCACTTTCAGCACGTATAACGCCCTTGTGGTCCTGAATTATTTTCTTCACGTATGCCAAGCCCAAACCGAAGCCTTTCACATCGTGCAAATTACCGGTATGTACCCGATAAAACTTATCAAATATCTTTTTCAGGTTTTCTTTCTTGATGCCGATACCGTTATCCTGTATCGAAATGTAAAGTTTACCCGATTCGTTCCATGTACGGATGTTCAGCAGCAATTCTCCTTCCGGTTTCTTATACTTCACTGCATTGTCAAGCAGATTGAAGATTACATTCGTAAAGTGCATTTCGTCCACAAATATATCAGGATTCTCTGCATCCAAACTGGAAGTTATTTTTCCGTTATACTTTTCTACTTTCAACGTAAAAGTATTAACGACTCCCGCTATCAGCTCATTTGCATTCACTTCCTTCATTTTGAGTGTTGCCTTCTGTCTTTCGAACATTGACATCTGCAATACTTTCTCTACCTGAAAACGCAAACGTTTCGTCTCGTCATTGATAACTCCCGAAATATGCTGGAACATAGCCGGAGACTTACCCACCGCCGGATCTTTCAACATCTGTGCTGCCAACGAAATGGTAGAGATAGGTGTCTTAAACTCATGTGTCATATTGTTGATGAAGTCATTCTTTATCTCTGTCAGCTTCTTCTGGCGGAAGATGATGTAGATAGTAAAGATGAATGTCACAAGCAATACAAACGTAAAAATGAGTGACGGTATCATAAATTTAACAGAACTGAATATGTAACTGTTCAAATCAGGGAAGTGAACATTTACCATTCCCATTCGTGCAGGCGGATCATTTTGGAATATGACCTTGCGGTACATGCTCTCGCTACCCTCGTTCGTATAGTCGGGGCAATGATAAGCCTCTGTTCCCTCACGATCTGTCACTGTAAAATGATACGGAATATCAATGCCGTTATTTAACAGTTCCGTCTTTATAAACAAATCCAACTGCTTAAAGTTAACACGCTCTTTAAGCGGTTTATCACTGGCTGTGCGCAAAATAGTATAAACCACTTCGTCCAACAATGCCCGTTGGTATACATATCTCTCCTTTATGATTTCCTGCAATGCCCTGGCTGTTTGCGGGATATTTTTACCGGTAGAGATAATTGCCTTGGGAACATTGGCCGGACGGTTTGTACTAATCTTCATCTTGAGTTCGAAAGTGGAATACCCGTCCAACCCGTCCGAAGATACAGCATAATGCTGTGTATGTGCGACCAATTCGTTTTCCTCTTTTCCTTCTTTGGCGGCCTGCTGCCGGTATAATTGGGCAGCTCTTTCGGTAGCAACAACATCATCCTCCAGATATTTCTTTGTTTCCACCAACTCAATATTCCTGCACGCCTGATCCAAACTGCGCCGAACCGACTCATCAAATTGTTCCCTGCGCATCTTCACCATTTCCTCAATATAGCTCACTTGCAAGTAAAGCAAACTCAGAAATGAGAGCCCCATTACAATTCCTAATATCCAAATAGTAGACTTTTTCATGCCAGCAAAATTAAAAGCGTTAAACCTTATTACATAACGGATTAACCAAATTTAAACGGCAATTCTCTATAATTAACCGAAAAAGTCATTTAAACTAATAATCTGACTACTATAACAAAATTAACGCCGCTTGGTTTGCAAAAATAATAAAAAATTAAGTTCAAAACCAAATAATAAACCTAAAAGTTTAAGGTTACTTAAATAAAAAGGAACGCCTTTTTAACGAAAAGCGTTCCTTCTAGATATCATTTCTTACAGTTTACGTTATTCATCCTTATTTTCATTCGCCTCAAATTCTTTCATTAATTTATCCTGAACATCGCCCGGAACAAGTTCGTAGCTGGCAAATTTCATGATGAATGAAGCGCGCCCGCCGGTAAGTGAGCTCAAGGAAGTGGAATAAGAAGACATTTCCTTCAAAGGTACTTTGGCAACCAATTTCTCATAACCGTTTTCGCTGCTCATACCCATAATCATACCGCGACGACCTTGCAAATCGCTCATTACATCGCCCATCTTATCACTTGGAACGAATACTTCAACATCATAAATAGGTTCCAGAATCTTCGGACCTGCATTCTTGAATGCTTCACTGAAGGCATTACGTCCGGCAAGCATAAAGGAGATTTCATTGGAATCTACCGGGTGCATCTTGCCATCGTAAACAATCACACGGACATCACGTGCATAAGAGCCGGTCAACGGTCCTTGCTCCATACGGCTCATAATACCTTTCAAAATAGCCGGCATGAAACGGGTATCAATGGCACCTCCCACTACACTGTTAATGAATACTAATTTACCGCCCCATTCCAATGGAACTTCTTCGGTACCCTTCACATTTATCTTGAATTCCTGTCCGTTGAACTTATACGTATCGGGAACAGGCATGCCTTCATAATAAGGTTCTACGATAAGATGAACTTCACCAAACTGTCCGGCACCACCCGATTGTTTTTTATGGCGATAATCGGCACGGGCTGCTTTGGTAATTGTTTCACGATAAGGAATCTTCGGCTCTTCAAATTTAATCTGCAACTTTTCGTTGTTCTCCAAACGCCATTTCAGCGTACGCAGGTGGAATTCACCCTGTCCGTGAACGATAGTCTGTTTTAACTCCTTAGACTGTTCGATTTCCCAGGTAGGATCTTCTTCACGCATACGGTTCAGTACGACCATCATCTTTTCCACATCCGCCTCATTCAGCGGCTTGATAGCGCGAGAATATTTAGCATTGGGATATTTAATGAAGTTGAAACGGTTATCGCAATCTTTACCGTTCAGTGTGTTACCGGTTTTTACATCTTTCAGCTTCACCGTACAACCGATATCACCGGCACGCAGTTCTTCAACGGGGATACGGTTTGCACCGGCGCATACAAAGAGCTGTGCCATACGTTCCTTTGAGCCACGATCCGCATTTGTCAAATCATCACCTTCATGCACGGTTCCGCTCATCACCTTGAAATATTGAACTCCGCCAATATGTGGTTCAACGGCTGTTTTAAAGAAATAAAGTGAAGTAGGACCTTCAGCATCCGGTTCTACCACCTCACCTCTGGTATTATGTACTTTGGGCATTTCATCTACAAACGGTACAACATTTCCCAAAAATTCCATCAGTCGGCGAACACCCATATCTTTACCTGCACACACACAGAATACGGGGAACATGCCACGTGCCGCCAATCCTTTACGGATGCCTTCACGCATTTCATCTTCAGTCAGTGATTCCGATTCAAAGAATTTCTCCATCAACGTTTCATCGTGTTCGGCAGCAGCCTCAACCAATGCTTTGTGCAGCTCCATCGCCTTTTCTTTTTCCGAATCCGGAATTTCTTCGATGGTGGGTGCACCACCTTCAGGACCCCATGAATATTTCTTCATCAGCAGCACGTCAATCAGCTCGTGGAAATTAGGTCCGGTCTCAATCGGATATTGTACAGGAACTACTTTAGAACCATAGATGGTTTGCAACTGTTCCAATACATTATCATAATCACACTTTTCATTATCGAGTTGGTTCACCAGGAAGATGACGGGTTTACCCAGTTTTTCTGTGTAGCGGAAATGGTTTTGTGTACCTACTTCAGGACCGTATTGTCCGTTCAGCAAAAGAATAGCAGTATCTGTTACATTCAATGCAGTAAGTGCGGCACCTACAAAGTCGTCACTTCCCGGACAGTCAATTATATTAAGTTTCTTTCCGTTCCATTCTACATGATAAACGGTAGAGAACACTGAATAACCATATTCTTGCTCTACCGGAAAATAATCACTAACCGTGTTTTTGGCAGTAATTCTGCCGCGACGTTTTATAATACCACTCTCAAAGAGTAATGACTCTGTGAGGGTGGTTTTACCTGATCCATCATTGCCAAGGAGTGCAATGTTCTTAATTTCGTTAGTCTGATATACTTTCATGATATCTAAGATTTAATTATTAACAAACGGATATGTGTCTCATATCTCCTTAAAAGTGGAGCGCAAATTAGGAAATAAAGACAAAAAAAACAACCTCAAGGCAGGTGTTACTAAACTATGTTTTACGGCAGGGTTATCAGGTCCTTAAACGTTATGTCCTCTTATTCTTGGCCTTAATTCCATATATTCTTCCGATAATCCCTCAAATAAATATAAATATCAGTTCGATACCGCGAAAAGCAATGATAGTTTTCGTAGTTTTGCACATTATTTTAATATATGGCCGGACTCTATTTACATATTCCCTTTTGCAAACGACGTTGCATCTACTGCGATTTCTTTTCCACCACCCAAAGCGAAAAGAAAACAGCTTATGTATCTTCCCTGTGCCGGGAACTGGAAATGCGCAAAGATTATATCGGAGGAGAAACAATAGAAACCATCTACTTCGGTGGGGGGACTCCTTCACAACTGTCACAAGAGGACTTTATCAGTATATTTTCCCATATATATAAGGTATACAATGTGGAGCCCGATGCCGAAATCACACTCGAAGCAAATCCTGACGATCTGACTCCGGAATATATCACCATGCTCCGCAGCCTGCCATTCAACCGCCTGAGTATGGGAATCCAGACTTTTAACGAGGATATGTTGAAACTATTACAGCGTCGTCACACTGCAGACCGGGCTATCCATGCTTTTAACAACTGCCGCCGGGCAGGATTTCATAACATCAGTATCGACCTGATGTACGGACTCCCCGGTGAAACACTCGATTCGTGGCAAAAAGACTTGGAGCAGGCAGTAAACCTGCATCCCGAACACATCTCCGCTTATCATCTGATATACGAAGAAAATACTGCTTTGTGGAAACTCCGCGAACAACACAAAGTAGCCGAAGCAGATGAAGACTTAAGCGTTTCTTTGTTCGGTACACTCATCGACAGCCTGAGTGCCGCCGGATATGACCATTATGAAATATCCAACTTCTGCCTGCCCGGATTGCATTCCCGCCATAACTCCAGTTACTGGACCGGAAAGAAATACCTGGGTTGCGGACCGTCGGCACATTCCTACAACGGCATCTCGCGTCAATGGAATATTGCTTCGCTGAATGAATACATCAAAGGGATAGACGGCGGAATACCGGCATTCGAGATTGAAGAGCTCGATTTGTACACCCGCTATAATGACTTTGTAATCACCGGTATCCGCACCAAATGGGGAATGCCGCTATCCAAGCTTCGCAGAGAATATGGTGAAGAACTGTACGCCTATTGTCTGCGCATGGCACAGCCTTATCTGAAACAAGGAACACTGGAAATAGTCAATGATACACTAAAACTGACACGCCCGGGTATTTTCATTTCAGATGGCATAATGAGTGACATGCTCCGTGTAGAAGACTAGATGTAAGGTATCATTCTTTTTCATAATATCTCACCCAATCGACCAGCATCTCCACCGGCAAATCCTTCGGGTTCACGCCTCCTACCCATGAACCACCCAGCTGCATGTCTATCAGCAAATAATAAGGCTGATAAAAGGGATATTGCCCTTCTTTGTCAGTACTTATCCGCGGATAGGTGAACGTGTAATCATGGTTAATGGCAAAGACCAAGCTGTCAGGATAAATATCTACCGAGTAAATGTTATATTCATCAGGATTTATCTTATTGATACCACCATGAGGAGGAGTATCCTTAAACCCCAATTTATAGGTATAATAAGAATGTACGGTTTGATAAGCGATGGTGTCGCTATTCAAGCGCTCCATGATATCTATCTCACCTCCATCGGGCCATTTTGCATTTTCGGGCAGCATCCAGATAGCGGGCCATGCACCGCGAGCTCCCTGCAACTTGGCTTTTATCTCTACCCTTCCACCGGTAAAAAGCTTTTTACCTTTGGTATAAATGCCACCGGTAAGATAGGGTGCGGTATCATTCTTTTGCGTATAATTCACAATGCCGCGCAAGACCATATTTCCATCTCTCATGGCGTAGCATGAATCAAAATCAGACATATAGTTATTCCAGTCTGCCGTTCCACGAGGTATCTTGCTCCATGATGTGGTGTCAAATCCGGCTTTGTTGTCAAATTCTTCCTGCCAAACCAGCTTCCATGTTCCTTTCTTCCCCGAAGTCTGACCGACGGTGGTCAATGCCATCAGTCCCAGGCATACCAATGCCATAAATGTTCCTTTTTTCATCGTATTTCTTTTAATGGTAAAAAAACATTTGCCATATCAAGAAGACAACAAGAGTTGCCGCCCGATATGGCAAATAAAAAATTAAAGTATTTAATATCTTATTTTGCTAAGCTGTAAACAACATCCATGATTTTCTGTCCGATTTCATCAGCAGCTTCCATAGTAGACGCCTCTGAATACACACGGATAATCGGTTCTGTGTTACTCTTGCGCAAATGAACCCATTTATCGGGGAAATCAATCTTCACACCGTCAATGTCATTGATTTCTTCATCTTTATAAAGTTCTTTCACCTTTGCCAGAATTGCGTCGACATCGGTTTCGGGAGTCAGGTCAATGCGGTTCTTTGCAATAAAATAAGAAGGATAAGAAGCACGCAACTCACTTACTTTCTTACCTTCATGTGCCAAATGACTCAAGAACAAAGCAATGCCCACCAAAGCATCACGTCCGCAATGGCTTTCCGGGTAGATGACTCCACCATTACCTTCACCACCGATGACTGCATTTGTTGCTTTCATCTTTGTCACCACATTTACTTCACCTACGGCAGAAGCATTATATTCGCAACCATATTTGCGTGTTACATCACGCAAAGCACGGGTAGAGCTCAAATTGGAAACTGTATTTCCCGGAGTATGTTTCAATACATAATCAGCAACAGTTACCAATGTATATTCCTCACCGTACATCTTACCATCTTCACAAATCATAGCCAGACGGTCAACGTCAGGGTCAACAACAAAAGCCACATCACAGCCGCCTTTTGCCATCAATCCCATGATATCACCCAAGTTCTTTTCAAGAGGTTCGGGGTTGTGCTGGAAATTTCCGGTAGGTTCACAATATAGCTTTTCTACATGTTTCACACCAAGACGTTCCAGTAATTCGGGAAGGATAATTCCTCCCACAGAATTCACACAGTCGATAGCTACATGGAAATCAGCTTTGCGGATAGCCTCCACATCAACCAACTTCAATGCCAATACACTGTCAATATGCTTTTGATTGTAAGTATTGTCTTCACGATAGCTGCCCAAATGGTCTACATCAGCAAATTCAAATTCTTCAGCTTCAGCGATACGAAGAACTTCATTTCCTTCTTCCTTATTCAGAAACTCTCCCTTTTCATTCAGCAGCTTCAGGGCATTCCATTGTTTAGGGTTATGGCTTGCAGTCAGAATAATACCGCCACATGCGCCTTCCATAGTAACAGCCAGTTCGGTGGTCGGAGTAGAAGCCAAGCCGATGTTCACCACATCAAACCCCATCCCCATCAGGGTTCCGCATACCACGTTCTTTACCATCTCACCGGAGATGCGGGCATCGCGTCCTACTACAATTTTATTACTCTTTACAGTTGTTGTTTTACGTATCAGCGTTGCATAAGCTGATGTGAATTTTACAATATCCAGCGGGTTCAAACCTTCCCCCGCATGGCCACCAATAGTGCCACGGATACCTGAGATTGATTTAATCAGTGTCATCGTCCTAATTGATAAGTTATTTCATAGTAACAAGGATAAACGTAAGCAGAGGCATTCTTTTGTCCCTCGCTATGAGGAACAATCAATCTAACCTTTGCCCGACCGGAAATCTCGCGGCCCGTTCTGATATAATTAAACGGAATCAACCAACCACTGGGAACAAACGTGCTGCCGTATACAGAAGCCATTTGCCCTGTAGTGAAAGAAGCCGAAAAATTCTTTCCCGACTTAGTTAACATAAATTCATCGGGATGTGGTGCAAGATTACCAATAGTATTCAAAGACAGAGTATCCCCTGTGCCATCTGCCGTTATCTGCTCTTCTACATAACGGGCCAGCACTTCATAACGTCCGTCTTTCAGTGCATTCCCGTTTCCTTTTTCTACAATTTGCATATACACACCATTGTCCGAGAAAAGAACAAACTCATTATCCTTCACATTCGTAGTTGAGTCTTGTTCCTGAAACTGCTCAAAGCTAATTACCTTGATATCTTCTTTCTCAATAAACCGCTTAATAGCTTCTCTTTCCTCTTCCTTCATCTCAGCATAGGATTTTTCATTGTTACATGACTGGAAAAACAATCCTAATAGAAACACTGATGTGAACAGTATACTTAATTTCTTCATTCTGATTCTGTTATAATTTCGGGCAAAAGTAATAAATCACCCGCAAACTTTTATATTGTTTTTAGGCAATTATACTAAAATAACTATTTTTTTGCCAACAATAGCTCTTCGTACTTCAATAAAGCTTGTTTAAACAAGCCGATAGCTTCTTCCATTGTGCCATAAAACTCACCTCCCGAAGCGTTCAGATGCCCGCCTCCGTTGAAAAAATCAGCAGCAACTTTATTACAAGGGAAGGTTCCGACCGAACGCAAGGAAACTTTAATCATGTTTTTCTCCGTATCCTCGCGCAAGAAAACAGAGAAACGGACATTCTTGATAGAAAGGGGAATGTTCACAAAGCCTTCCGTATCTCCTTTCACATATTGAAATTTGCCTTGTTCCTCTTTGGTCAGCCAAATTAACGCCGAATTGAATTCGGGAAAAACCTGCATCTTATCATACAGCACATACCCCATCAGGCGCAAGCGTCCTTCGGAATACGTATTATATACGTTGCGGTAAATCTCATCCTTGTCTATGCCTTTCGAAAGAAGCTCACTGATGATGAAATAAATTTCCCGGTTATTCGAATTATAAGTGAAGCCGCCTGTATCTGTCATCATTCCCGTATAGATGCATTCCGCTCCTTCTTTGGTGATATCTTCAAAATACCCCAAACGGCAAATCAAACGGAATACGAGTTCGGAAGTGGAGGAGATTTCGGGATGAGAAATGACAATCCGGCAAAAATCACCGGGGTAAAGATGATGGTCTACCATCATCTTACGTCCTTTTGACGCAGCAACAGCATCTGCCATGGCATCAATACGCGACAGGGCATTGAAATCCAAACAGCAAATAACATCCGCCTCAGCTATCAACTTATCGGCAAACTCTTTATATTTGTCGTAACGGATGATATCTTTCGCCCCGGGCATCCAACGTAAAAAATCGGGGAAAGCATTGGGAACAATCACGTTCACATTCTTCTCTTGAGACTCCAGAAAATGCCATAAGCCCAATGAAGAACCTATCGCATCTCCGTCGGGAGATACATGGGTGACAATTACTATTTTTTCAGCTCTCTCAAACCATTTCTCCACATGGTCAATATTAGCTTGCGAAATTACTTTTGATAACATATATATATCTTTTCTTTTGAAATGGCAAAAATACAAATTTATTCTTTATTCACAGAAGAATACGGAAAGAACCTTTCTCCGAAATATCAATATAATCCAAACCCAAGGTTTTACACTCCTCTTTATAGGCTTTTGACTTATAATCACCGAGCGATGCATCCAAGACTATTCTCTTTATATGAAACAGTTTTTGCAACGGAGCAATCTCTCCTTTATATCCTTTACACAAATACATATAATCGATATCCAACAGATTTGTGGCGGATTTGTTGCGCCAATACCCATCAGTCACCATACAAATATTCATGCCCCTCCAATGGACAATTCCTTTATGGCTCCATACATTTCTACCTTCATAATCGGATAACAGCAAATGGGGGATCGGCATCTTCTTCCGTTTCCAATAGGTTTCAGCTATGTTTTTCATATAAATATAGGTGCTGTCTTTCCTGTCTGAACATAAATAAGAAGAATTATCAGCCTCTATAAAATGAACGGCAGCACAATTATGCAGATTATAAAACACTATCGAAGGAACGGTTGCCCGGGGAAAATGAATGTAGAGCAAAAGTACCAGAATCATATTTATTCCTGCAAACACCCTTATCAACGCTTTCCTGCTCCCGGTACTCCAATAATACAGTCCCAACATAAAAAAAGCATAAAGCAAGCATACTTCCAAGGAAGATAAATACAACGAGTCTATAAAAGCCGAAGGCAATCGGCTGATAGTCCATGTACCCCAATTCAAACATTTAATGACTTCTTCCAGCATGAACAGAATGCAATGATGAAGTTCTGCGACCGGTGCAAAGACAAAAGCCAGCAATGCCAGATAAATAATAACAGGAATCAATGGTGCCACCAGCAGATTTGCCAATAAAAAGTAAAGAGAGAAACCGGAAAAATAATACATTACCAATGGGGCCGTACCTAATTGTGCCACCACAGACACAATCGTTGTTCCCCATATATATCTCAAGAAACGATTACGGATAAAACGGATACGGTAGAATTCTTTATAACACAGAGAAATGGCTAAAACTGCCATAAAAGAGAGTTGAAAACTTACATCAAACAAATAAAAAGGAGAATACAACAACATAGAGAATGCCGCTATTGCCAATATATTCAGAGGTTTCCCTCGTTTCCCTCCCAGTGTTCCGAGCTCAACCAACATACACATGATGACGGCACGCACCACCGAGGGCATCAGACCTGCCACAAAAGCAAAACTCCACAGCAACAGCGTAACGACTACCCATTTCAGGATACGCATTGCCCGATTACGGCAAAACGGCCGCAACATATACCCTAACAGAAACCAAAGTATTCCGACATGAAGTCCCGACAATGCCAGCACATGGCTAATCCCCGCCACCGAATAAGACTCCCGCAACTCATCGCTCAACTCTTCTTTATATCCCACCGTCAATGCGGAAAGTACGGCAAATTCCTCTCCTTTAAATCCCCATTGCCGATAACACCCGACAATCTTATCTCTGCAAGCCAAAGCCTGTTGCTTGATACTGAGCACACGCGGTTTGTCCATAACACGCCAATATCCGGCATACACATAAGCAGTCCCGCTAATCTGTTTCCGCAACAAATAAGAAGCATAATCAAACTCATACGGATTACCTGCATTGTGCGGAGGACGAATTTTGCCATAGAACAAGATATTATCTCCGCTTTGCAAGGTTTGAGACAAACTGTCCTTATAAACAGAAAGCAGCACCTGTCTGTCCTCTGTCTTTACTTTGCATACCATGACTTTCTCCTTTTCAACAGGAGTTTCCTGAACGACACCTCGGTACACTTTCTTTTCCGATGACCAATCGCAGTTTATTTTATCCCACTGTATTTGCGTCACCGTACTTCCCAAAACCAGCAGAAACAGGCTGACCGTTCCTCCAAAAAGCCACCGATAACGGTAAGCGCATGTTCTCAGCATCCACAGAAGAGCAACAAAAAGCACAGCCATCACTCCAAAGTGCACAGACAACAAATTCAAAGACCGAAAGCAGGTATCGGATAAAAAAATTCCGGCTACCAATGGGATGGTCAGCCGGAGTATAGAGTAAGGCTTCAAAGCCGAAAATAATTGCACTGCCGAATAATCAAAGATTCTTCAACTTATGAATCATTTCTCCCATATCGGGGGCTTTGAATACCGCATTTCCCGCCACGAGGACATCGGCTCCGGCTTCCACCAACAGCTTACCGGTTTCCAGATTCACACCTCCGTCTACTTCTATCAAAGCCTGCGAACCGGTACGGGCTATGAGCTCGCGCAATTCTCGCACTTTATCCAATGTGTGTGTAATAAACTTCTGCCCTCCGAATCCCGGATTTACACTCATCAACAAAACCATATCCACATCACGGATAATGTCTGTCAACATGGCAACAGGAGTAGAAGGATTGAGCGTTACAGCTGCTTTCATGCCCGCATCCTTTATCTGTTGCACTACCCTGTGCAAGTGTATGCATGCTTCATAATGCACATTCATCATCATAGTGCCCAAGTCTTTTACTTCCTTTATAAACTTCTCAGGGTTGACAATCATCAAATGTACATCCAAAGGTTTTTCTGTCAGTTCCGCTACATATTTCAATACGGGAAACCCAAAAGAAATATTAGGAACAAACACACCGTCCATCACGTCAATATGCAACCAATCGGCTTCACTGCGATTGATTTGCTGTATGTCTGCCTGCAAGTTAGCAAAATTGGCAGACAGTAAAGAAGGAGATATTAGAGGTTTAGCCATAATTCACTGTTCTTATTTCTTAGCATATAGGTTACAAAAGTAGTACAAAAAAATGGTTTATTTGCGAATACTCGGTAAAATTGCAAACAGAAGTCATTTATTTCAAAGTAAACCGCACTCCCAATTGAATATTAAAATTAAAAGGATGCTCTTTGCGAATAGTCTGCCATTGACTACCATCATCAAAATAATAAACCACACCGGGTTCGGCGTAAATACCGACTTTCTCTGTAATCTTGAACTGTGCACCGGCAGCAGCCGACAACGACCATTGCAATGGCTTCACATTTATCTTTTCATCTGTTGCATCTTTGTCTTGCTTATTCACAATGCCCACCTTGTGCATCGTGCCCGAAACACACTTTTCGACCATTCCCCCTGCCGAAGCATAGATTTCAAAACGTTTATTACTCCACAAATGACGATCTACCTTCAAAGGAATTCCGACATAATGCAAGCGTTGCTCTTCTTCAAAATAAGAATCCTGAGAACCTGAACGTAAATCAGTGGAAAGCAACGTATAGGTTACTCCCGTCTCGATACCCCATTTCTCATTCAACTCAAAACGGAGAGACGCGCCGAATGTGACAGGCATGTGATGTTCCACCTTCGTATTATTATCCTCATTCAGATTAGCAAAATAAATAGGCTCGTTCAGTTCATTCCTTGCCTCCAAAGAAGCATAAGGTGAATTTTTCTTCGGTTCTTTATTCAATGGAGCCAGACTTCCATATCCCGAATAATTCATATTGGAAGAAAAAGGAACGTTACCGGTAGAAACACCAACCGACCACTTCCTGTCTTTTGTCTTCCGGGGGGTGGCGTATGCATAATAATTATTACGCCGGGCAGTTCTTGCAGCCGGTTTCTGCACAGGCTCTCCAGTCTTCACCTGTTCCGTTTCTTTGCTCTTTTTATCCGTCTTATCTGTTTCCTCCATCGGCTTCTCTTCTGCTGTTTTTTCTGTCATCACCTCATTATAAAATGCAGATACAGCTTTCTGCATAACAGCTTCCACATTGTTCACTTTCTTTTTTACTGACGTAATTTCGGGAGCGATATGTGCCACTGACGGATGGGTAGGAATTATCTCATTCATATCCGCCGAAGGAGAAAGAGATGCTATTTCAACAGATTTTCTTTCTACATATTCTGCCGAAGGAGAATGCCAGAACCATACGGTCACTGTCGATATGACCACCAGCAAGGCAATTGCTGCTACTGCCTGCCAGCGACGCCACAACGGAATAATTTTGGGAGTACTATTAAGCTCCTTCTCCAACTGATTCCAAAGATCAGCAGGAGCCGGTTCGGAATAGTCCTCCATCCGATGGCGTAAATTCTTTATCCATTTATCTTTCTCTTCCATTCCTATATCCTCTTTCTATAATCATTAATCTTCTTTATAAGTAAACTTTTGGCACGATATAATTGCGATGAAGAGGTATGCTCGGTGATTCCTAACATCTGAGCTATTTCCTTGTGTCCTTTCTCTTCAAATACATATAGATTAAAAACGGTGCGATAGCCTTCCGGCAATTCTTTTATAAACTGCATCAATACAGACTGAGGAATCTGTTCCATCGTATCATCATCTCCATCCACCATATCCGGCAATTCTTCCACTACTATTTCCTGATTGGCTGAAGACTGTTTGCGCAAATAACCCAAAGCTTCATTTACCATCACACGCGCAAGCCATGCTTTGAGTGACCCTTCTCCTTTGTAAGTAAACTTGTCGAAAGAACGAAAGATATTCAAAAAGCCATCATGCAAAACATCTTGTGCCGTCTCTCTGTCACCAATATAACGAATACAGATAGCCATCAATTGTCCGGCATAACGCTCATACAACTGCTTGCGGGCAAGGTTATCTCCCTTGCCGCATCGTTCGGCCAACTCTGCTTCATTCATTGTTTGTGACACTATTTTATTCTATAAATGATGAGATTGCAAAAATACTGCATTAACGAAGCAGATTTTTTTTGCTTAAGCAGATTTAACACTTTTAGAAGCAGTAAACATCCTGTCTGTACATTTACGTCATAGAAACATTCAAAAAGAGATAATGAAATGAAGCATATAAAGAATATACTACTCCTACTCTTTCTGTCGGTCGTGACCTGCATGACGCAAGCATGCAGTCACGATGAAGACATAGATGACCTCCAAAGCAGTATGGATAATTACAATGCAGACATGGCCATCATTGTCAATCCCATTACGCTGTCGGGGGCTACTTTGATAGATACTGACTTAAACGGATATACTTATATAGCCAACCCGCAAATCTTGTCTGACAATAAAATAAACCAAAAAGGGCAACGCATATTTTATACTTACACTGCCATTCCTCAGAGTACAGGTGCTGACAGTATTCCTTATATCACTATTATGCAAGTGAATAAAGTACTGACCAAAGAACCTGTCTTCGTGGAAGACAATGATGCAAAAGACTATGGCACAGACCCGATTGAGATTAGCGGGCAAAGTATAAGCAAAGCGCATCTCAACTTACGCTACACCTTTTTAAACGGAGGGAACCATCTTATACCACATTCTATCAGCTTACTCATAGCGAAAGATGCCCAGCCGGACGCACGCGGATATTTAAGTGCCGAGTTGCGTCATGATGCGGCCGATGACCTGCAACTCAATGCCAACAGTGGTTATGTCTCATTTACATTGGAAAATATGCCGGGATTTAAAGAAGGTACATTGAAAGGATTTAAGATAAAAACAAAAACGATTAAAAATGAAACCGATATCGTAGAAGTCACGATGAACAATAACAGAAAAAGCATGAATTTCAATATCTAAACCATAACTCAACCCAAAAACTAAACGACCGTTATAATATAATGTCTCATTTATTATAACGAAAGGCGCAGGACGGCATTCACCGGCTGCGCCTTTTTACTTTGTATCTGTTCTTTGTGTGATTACTCTACACGGTTATCATTAGCTGTCCTATAACCTCTCAAGAAATCCGCAACATGCATACGTTTCTTTCCTGCCAGCTGCAAAGACAGTATATTAATGAAACCATCTTTTACCGCTATCCGGAAGTCAGTCTTTAAATCTGTACGAATCTCCCCTATCTGCATATCATGCTGACAGAAGATTTTCTCAGCTTCATAAATCTTCATCATCTGCTTACCGGCTCCCCCCATATACAATTCTGTCCATGCAGCCGGATAGGGAGATAAGCCGCGAATAAAATCATAAATCTGTTTCACTCCCTTATTCCAGTCAATGCGACACGTTTCCTTAAAAATCTTAGGAGCCGGACGCAATTCTGCTTCCGACTGAATCAGTTTTTCCTGCGGAACAGGCTTCACCGTACCGGCCAAAATAGCATCTACCGTTTCAAGCACCAACTCTCCTCCTAACATCATCAGTTTATCGTGCACAATTCCCACATTGTCTGTATCGGCAATAGGCACACGCACCTGCTGTATGATTTCTCCGGTATCAATTTCATGCTTCAAGAAGAAGGTGGTGATACCCGTTTCTGTATCTCCATTGATGACCGCCCAATTGATGGGGGCTGCTCCTCTGTACTGAGGCAACAAAGAGGCATGAAGATTGAACGTTCCCAGGCGAGGCATATTCCAAACCACTTCGGGTAACATTCGAAATGCCACCACAATCTGTAAATCCGCCTGCAAAGAACGAAGCTCTTCAACAAAAGATTCATCTTTCAATCTTTCCGGTTGAAGCACGCGCAATCCCTGCGACACAGCATACTGCTTTACAGGACTGGGCTGCAACACACTTCCATGACGCCCCATCGGTTTGTCGGGCATCGTTATCACACCTACTACATTATAACCTCCTTCAACCAGACATTTGAGACTCTCTACCGCAAAATCAGGAGTACCCATATATACAATTCTCAAATCTTTCTTTTCCATACTTATAACTATTAATCTGCTGAAAAATCTACCAATACCTGACGGTATGAGTTGAATATCTTCGACTTGGAAACAAATCCCTTATATTTGCCGAGCTCATCTATCACAGGAAGATTCCAAGCTTTCGTATCATCAAACTTCCTCATAACCTCTTCCATCGAATCGTTGACATAAATTCTGGCGGCAGGCGACACCATAAACTTTTCCACTTTGAAACGATGATACAGCTCCTGACGGAACATAATGTTCCTGATATCGTCCAATGCCACAATGCCCAGTAACTCTCCATTCACATCCACAACAGGAAATAAATTACGTTTTGCCTGGGAAATGACTTTTACCATTTCGCCCAAATCCATATCGGGACGAACTTTCTCAAAGTCGGTTTCCACCACGCTTTCGATATTCATCAAGGTCAATACCGCCTTGTCCTTATGATGAGTCAACAATTCTCCTTTTTTAGCCAAGCGCATGGAGTAAATGCTATGCGGTTCAAACACCATGATAGTGAGGTAAGAGCTGACAGACACCATCATCAAAGGCAAAAACAAGTCATAGCCTCCGGTCAGTTCCGCAATAAGGAAGATACCTGTCAAAGGTGCATGCATCACCCCCGACATCAATCCCGCCATTCCCAATAAGGCGAAATTCTTTTCAGGAATATACGGACCGAGATGAAATTCGTTACAGAAATGGGCAAAGATAAATCCGGTGATACACCCTAAAAACAAACTGGGTGCAAAGATACCGCCACAACCGCCACCGCCATTGGTGGCACTGGATGCAAAGACCTTAAATAACACAATCAATGCCAGATAAACAAGCAGCAAACCGCCATATCCATAGAAGATAGAGTTGTTCATCACCGTATCCCAATCCTGATTGGATACCCCATTGAGCAATAAATTTATCGTATCGTACCCTTCACCGTAAAGAGGCGGAAAGAGGAAAATCAAAACACTCAGCATGATGCCGCCAATGGTCAACTTCACATACGGATTATTATAACGACGAAATACATTTTCTACAGAATTCATAGCACGGGTAAAATACAAAGAGACCAATCCGCAAGCAATCCCCAACAAGATAGCCGATGGGATACGCTCCATCAAAAACGGCTCATCCATGTGAAATTTGAACATAGCCTCCGAACCAGTGAGAATATAAGAAACCGTAGCAGCCGTCACACACGACACCAGCAATGGCAAAAGAGAAGCCATCGTCAGGTCTATCATCAAAACTTCCAAAGTAAATACCAATCCGGCAATAGGAGCTTTGAAAATACCTGCCACTGCTCCCGCTGCACCACATCCCACCAAAAGCATCAGTGTCTTATGTTCCATCTTAAAGGCACTGCCCAAATTAGAACCGATAGCAGAACCGGTCAGCACGATAGGCGCCTCAGCTCCCACCGAGCCACCAAAACCGATAGTAATGGCACTCGCAATCACCGATGACCAGGTATTATGCCGTTTGATACGGCTCTGACGCCGCGAAATAGCATAAAGAATCTTTGTCACACCATGACTGATATCATCCTTCACAATATGACGTATGAATAAGCCTGTCAAAAAGATACCCACCACAGGATACACCAAATATAACCAGTTCACCCCTGTTGAGTCAAAATTCTCTGTCAGGAATTCCTTAATCCATTCTACCAAAAACTTCAGGAACCATGCTGCCAGTGCAGTAAAAATACCTACCAGAAAGCTCAGTATCAGAATGAAATGTTTTTCCTTTATCCTTTTTTCGCGCCACAGAATAAAGCGCTGCAATAAGCTCTTCTTATCTTCTATTAAAGCATCCATTCTCTCTTTCTTATTCTCTTATAATCTTCACTTCTCCTCCTTTACCCAACTTAATAATACCGGAAGGTTTCGGATGTCCGACTTCATCTTGCCTATAACCGACAATATAGTCTACCGCTTGTTTTATTTCCTCGCTTATTTCACTGAAATTAGCAGGTGAAGGCTGACCGCTGATGTTTGCGGAAGTAGATACGATTGCTTTGCGAAAACGGAAACAAAGCTCTTTTGAGAACGCCTCACCTGTTACACGAATGCCAACGCTGCCATCTTCCGCCAACAGATTTTCGGCCAAATTACGAGCACCGTCATAGATAATAGTCAGCGGTTTGGTAGCATAATCTATCAAATCCCACGCAACTGCCGGTACATCCCGTACATAAAAATCGACTTTCACCGAACTGTCTACCAGTACCAGCATTGCCTTGCTGTCTGCTCGTTTCTTGATATCATACACACGCTTCACAGCTTCTGCATTGGTTGCATCGCAACCTATTCCCCAGATGGTATCCGTAGGATAAAGAATTATCCCGCCTTTCTGCATTACCTCACAGGCTTTCTTCACGTCTTGTCTAATCGCTTCGTTCATATCGATTTTATTGTTTGAGTTTTCAATTCTACAAATTGCAAATGTAGTAATTTTCCCATTGATTATGACTACTAAAACTAAAAAAGATGCCTAAACAATTACTTCGAACTGTTTAGACATCTTCCCTAAAGTATTTAAAAAGTATATTCAGAACAATGTATTCGTTCCTTCTATCAAATTGCCCATTGCCCATGCAGCACGGATATTCAAATCACGGTCTAAAACCAACAAATCGGCATCTTTGTCTTTTTGCAATGTTCCCTTTCTATCATCTACTCCCATGATGCGTGCCGGCGTTTCCGAAACCATATTGATGGCATCACCCAAAGGAATGCCTGCTTTGACCATCGTACGTACCAATACATCCATTGTAGCAATACTTCCGGCAAGCGAAGAACGGTCTGCCATCTTGCATACACCATCCTCAATAATCACATTCGGGTCAGTTATTTCAACTCCTTCGGCAGCAGCATAAGCCAGCGCATCGGTTACCAGGCAGGTATGGCTCACTCCTTTCAGCTTATAAGCCAACCGCAAGATAGTAGATGGTAAATGAATTCCGTCAGCAATAAGTTCGATAGTCATTCCATCTGTCAGATAGACACTTTCCACCGTTCCTTCATACTTATATTCACGGCGTTTATGAAATCCCGGCATTGCATTGTAAAAATGAGCCGCATGAGTATATCCGGCTTCATAAGCAGCTTTGATACCGTCATATTCGGCTTCGGTATGAGAAATGGCAGCCACTATCCCTTTGGATCTCAGGTAGCCGGCAAATTCCAAAGCACCCGGCAACTCAGGAGATGAATCCCAGCGCTTGATACAATTTGTTTCATCCAACAATGAAGTATATTCTTCTTTATCCGGATTTTTCACCTTACCGGCAAACTGCCCACCTGCCATCTTAGGATTCAGGTAAGGTCCTTCCACATGAAGTCCCAATACCGGACTGTCTTTTTCTTTCATCAGCTTTTCGCATATACTTACAGCTTTACGAATCTCTGAAAAAGGAGAAGATGACAATGTCGGGAAAATACTGGTGGCACCGTGTCTCTGATGTGCTTTGACAGCTGTGCGGAATGCCTCTTCCGTACACTCTGTAAAATCATGACCACCGCCCCCATGAGCGTGCATACATACAAATCCGGGGACAATATACATGCCTTTGGCATCAATCAGATTGGCGCCAATCAGCGCTAAATCACAGTTGGTAACTTCCAGTATTTTATTATCCCGCATCAACACCGAACCTTCGTCCAGCCAACCCTGCGGGGTAAATATCTTACCATTGATAATTTGAGTTAACATGATATGTAAGTATTAGAATGTTTATTGACCTGCAAAATAAAACATTTTATTTTATTCCTCTTTATAAAATTGAGATTTCTTTCTACTTTTTCCATAAATGTATGGCATCAATCTCCTGAATAGTACAAATAAAACAGGAAGGGAAAGCCGATGCTTTCCCTTCCCACACTTTAACCAAACGTGTATTCTTCCCCTTTTCAGCCTCTTTACAAGTAAAAAGAAGACAGAAAAACATGAAGAGAAGTAATGATGAGCTTACATGCTTCACTTTGTGGTTATTCAATTCTGAATAAGCCACTTAAATACGTACCTCGCGGTGTCGTTATAGTTATAATATAAGTACCTTTTGAGTAACCACTTATATTAAAAACCTCCGGAGCGGAATCAATAAATGAAATAGTACGTTCTTCCATTTCCTGATTATTTTCTTCTGATGCAATCGTCACCGTGGCATCGGAAAGGTCCACATAAAAAGTAATGACAACTTGTGTATCTTGAAGATAAGCCTCTATCGGCAGAGAAGCAGATCTGGCATCGTCCATAATAAAACTTCCCTCAAAATCAATTTCCTTTTCAGGAACTGTTTGCGCAAACATAGGTGCAAAAGACAAGATAAAAAAGATAGTTATCAATACGTTTTTCATAACAAATGTTTTTATTACATTGCGAATTTAGAAAGAGCCCCACAATAATCCAAACAATCGTCCAACTGATTTGCGACATTTACTTTCACTGATTATCAGCATTATATTTCAATGCAGCACTCTTTTTTGCGACAAAACCTGAATAAAACACCTATCTTCTTTTCTTAAAATCTGCAATATAAGCAGCGAAATCATCTTTACTACCTTTGGGAAACCCGAATTTCTCACATATACGATAAATCCATCGTTCTTCCGAACGCAATTGTATCTTTAATAATTCAGAGATTTCATCATCGGAAAAATCCAAAGCTTTCAAATAACACACATCCCTTTCCCGCCCGGTCAACTGATACTTTTCCAGCAAACGGCCGGCAAAATCATCATAAACCAAATCCAACCAAATATGCAATTTCTCCCTATCCACTGCCGGATTATAGGAAGCCTGTTCTTTAGACTTCAGTTTCATTATCATTTCCAAAGCTTCAATATACTCCAACGGAATATCCTTATCTTTCGATTTGCAAATGATTTCCAACCGACGAATACTAATATCTTTTTGCTCTTTTTCCGCTTCCAATTGAGTGATCTGCATCTGCAATTTTTCTTTTTCCTCATTGTGCATCGTTTCATCCTCCGCTATCTTAGTTTGACAGGCATCAATCTTTTCTTGCAGCTCCACTTTTTCCTGTTTGCTTTTCAATAATAACTTTTCTTTTTTCTTTCTATTTATAGACAACACCAAATAATGTATTCCAATCAGCGCAACAATTATAACGGTCGATATTATAATAGTAAGATACCAATGATTATGTATCTCTACATTCTTATTCAATAATACTACTTGATCATATTTCTTTTGTATTTCCAAATATTCAGACCGATTTATTTGAGAACGCAAAGTATCCGACAATAATACATAATGCGATAAATAGGTAACAGCATCTTCGTATTCCTTTCTTGCCACATTTTCCTCATACAAGAAATAATAAATGCGAGCCTTTACTGCCGGCTCCGATGTTTTTAACGCATACTGACACAAGCTATCAACTTCCCCGTCACGTCCTGTCCGACTATATAAATTGGCTAATAAAAGCATAGCTCTATATGATACGTCTCCCGACGCATTATCTAACGCCTTACGCACATACTTCTCAGCTTCCGCCCATTCTTTTTCCTTACTTTTATAGATTCCATAATTATAATATATTTTTGTCTGAAGCATAGAATCGACCAAAGGTACCATATCCAATAATTGAGAATAATACAAATCAGCATCATCTCTATTTCCCCAATAATATGATATATTAGCAAGATTCATTATACTGCTTACTTTCCATGACAATACCTGCTTTGGAACAATGTTAACCGCTACAGACTTCTTAAAATAATCGATTGATAAAGCATAGTTTCTATTCTTTTGATTCAAATACCCCAATCCCATGTAAATTAATGTCACAATCCTATTATCTTTTATTCTTGGAATATAACTTTCCGCTTCTTTATAGACCAACATAGCCTCTTCATCTTTACCCATATCTTTTAATACTCCTCCTTTATATAATAATGAGGCCGTTCTTTTTTCCACATCTTTATCCTGATAATACCCGACAGCGATATTAATCAATGAATCCGAAGTAGCGACAATATTGGAACGATATTGCGCTTGTGTCAACAACAATGCATAATCTGCCAGCTCTTTTCCCTCCAAATCTTCCGGCATAACGATAGACTCCAATACTTTTAAAGCAGAATCCGGTTCATCCCACATTCGTTTTTCTGCCATATCCAATGCATATCTTGCCTCTTTATGACCACAAGATGCACAAAAACACAGGACGAACAACAACATAATAAGAACTATACGACATAACAACTTGCCGCTCTTCTCTACCATATACATAACTTTTGTTTTTTTATAATAAGCTTAAACGCATACAATATTACAACTACCCGATAATACCACCAAATAATTTCATACTAATCTTCTTTCCGATTCGTTGTGCCACACGGACGTATGCATAACTCCATACATACGTATGTATAGCCCTACACATACGTATGTGTAGCCCCATGCGAACGTATGTATAGTTCCGTGCAGACGTATGTGTTTGAAATTGGTAAAATTTATTAACACTAAATATAAGAAGAAGGCATTACGTCTCTTATTCTACAATAAGTAATGAATTGCAATAACCATACAATGTTATTTTTATTTCTTCATTTTATTCAGACTTCATTCTTTTTTTCTGTTTCTTCAAAGAGAATATAGGCAAAAACATGAAAATGCCCAATATAGAAGCAATCAATCCTCCAATCGTTCCGGCTGCTAACGGAAACCAAAAGGCCTCTTTTCCCTGACCTATCATGAAAGGAATAAATCCCAAAATAGTAGATACAACAGTCAGGAAAATAGGAATAATCTTTGAATTCCATGCTTTAGTATACGCTTGCACGTCCGAAAGCAGCGGATAACGTTTGCGGATGGAGTTATACTCATTCAATATATAAATACTTGCATTCACCGTTATACCGCATAACAATACGAAAGATGCAAAACCACCCTGGTCGAAGTTTAAGCCAAAAAGATAGAAAGTCAAGAACACACCAATATACGAAATAGGAATCACAAAAATAATAGCCAACGGTTGTTTGAGCGAATTAAACAAAATGCCGGTGGTAAAGAAAATGATTGCAATCACAATCAAGAGCAATGCATATTGTGCATTATCCTTCTTCCCCCATGACCACCGTTCCTGCTCATCCTCTGCCGTATATCCCATCGGCAATATCTTATTAAAGGCTTCCAAATCCTTCTTCAACAACTTTCTTCCCTGCTCGGAAGAACCTATATACTCATATTGCAGACACAAACGATACTGCTGATTTTCTTTTGCCACCTTCTGCGGAGACTGTCCTTTCTCTACCGTTGCAAAATCAGCTAATTTATAAGAGTGTCCGTTTATCATCAAAGGAACATTTACCAGCCCCCACACATCATATTGCTGCCCTTGCATGGAAGACAGCTTCAACCATTCAGCCTGATTTTCAAACAAAACACTTCCGCAATAAATATCACGCCCGAACACAGGTCCCAAAGCATTGAATAACTGTGTAGCCGTAATATTCTCCTTGGCCATCCTTTCCCTGTTCAAGTCAAGGTAGAATTCGCTGTAATCATCCTTCCACCATGAGAATTCAGAATTGATAATCACCTCTTTTATTCGACGATGCTCCAAAAGTTTCTCTTTCAAACGGTCTCCCCAATAAGCCAACTCATCATAATTATAACCATACATCTTCACCCGGAAACTTCCGGCACTCTCGCGCACATCATTGTTGAAGCCCTGGTCTTGCAAACCATATACTCCCCAGCTTCCTCCTCCCAACGTCAAAGCTTTACTGATAATATTAGACTTCAATGTATAAGGGAAGCCACTGTGTTCCACTTCTTTCGTAAAGTAAATCTGTAAGTTTGCCTGCCGTGCACTATATATAGCTGTCTGGAACTGCCTGATTTCCTTAAAATCGCTCAAGTAAGTTTCCATCTTCTTGACCAATGCATTCATTTGCTCCAATGTACTTCCGTTAGGCAGATTGGCATTTACATACAATACCACTTCTCCCTCGTCACGATTAAAGTAACTGCCTTCGTATACTTTCTCGACAAACAGACGCAAACTGCCTCCCAATGCCTTGTCGACTATCGGTTTTACTTTCTCTTTATAAGTGGAGTTGCCGAATACCTTATTATAATATTCCGCAAATGTCCCCTCCCCTTCCATCTTATCGGGCAACATAAAGACAGGCAGGCCAAAGCCCAATACCAATAAAATACAGGCCGGCACCCTAAAGCGGCACAAGTAATAAATAAATCCCTGATAGAAGCGAGTAAAATAAACCGCAAAACGCTTCATCCAAGTGCGTCTGTGCTTCTTCGTCTTTTTCTTCTCCAACTTAATCTTGTCAATCATGGAAGGAACAAAGAACAAGGCTACAAACAATGAAACAGCCAGATTTATAATTACCACAGCCGCAAAATCCTGCAAGTTCAACCGAATCTTTTCATCAAGGAAGAAAATAATAACCAATGCTCCGATGGTAGTTAAAGTAGCAGCCAGCACAGAGACAAATGCTTTCAGATTCCTACGATGCAAAATATGATCGGTCATGACAATAGTATTGTCTATCACCAAGTTGAGAGAAATGGTAATACCGGCCAAAGAATAAAGCTGCATTTCCAGTCCGAAGATATAATAGAAAATAGCAGCTACGGCTATGTTGATAGTCAAGCTGGTTACTATCAGAAACAGATAACGCAAATTACGCGTAATCAATGCAACAAACAGCAATAAAATCAGCACAGTCAGTCCGGTACGGAAATAAATTTTATCCAATTCCTTTTGAATATACTCCGTGGCATCATAACCGATATGTACCTCATATCCGGCCGGCATCTTTGCCTGCAATTCCGCCATACGGTCTTTTACCTGACGGCTCAGTTCCAGCTGATTTGCCGTTTCCTCAGCCGTAATATAAAGATAGATGGAATTCAGTCCGTTGATGCGGTAATAGCTCTGTGGCTGTTCTTCCACATGCTTTACTTTTATCAACTTATCCAATGTGACCACCGTTCCATCTCCTGTCTCCAGTTTGATGGCATCGGGCTCAAACTCCGTTTCCTTGCCTGTAGCAGTGCGCACCACCCGAATCCAGTCCTTATCATCCGGCCCCTTCTCTATAGAACAAATACCCAGAAATTCTTTCTCGTAATGGCGGTTGATGGCAACCTGCACGTCTCCCAGTGTTATTCCCAAGCGAGACAACTGTTCACTGTCATATTCCAATTGCCACTCCATCGGAGTAGCCCCATTCAATTCTACTTTATATACACCCGCCAATTGTCCCAGCACCGGTTTTATGTTCTCTTCGGCATAGTTTTGAATCAAGATAGGGTTAGAGGGCGCATTGAGAGTATATGTCATAAATGGCCTCGATGCTTTATCATCCGAACGGCGGGTACTAATCTGAGGATAGCTGACTCCGTCAGGCAACTGCGCCCACGTTTGGCGGATAATGGTTGACACTTCAAAACGGGCAGCATCAATATCCGCATGCTTATCCAGTTCCAGCGTTATACTTCCTCCTCCATTATCAGAAGTAGATATTACATTTTTTATTCCGTTTACCCTTGCCAGCATCGATTCCAGTTTGCTGGTCACCTCAGCCTCTATCACCCGCGATGAATTACCCGGCATTCTAAATGAAATAGTGAGCCCCGGCAAAACACGCGACGGTGCCAGTTTGACCGGCAATAACGGAACCAAAGCCAAACCTATCAACGCCAAACAGACAAAAGTGACTATCAGCGTAAACGAAGATAAAGTACGAGAGTTGCTCATCGATACATACCTACATTAAAATCAAACTTATCAGATAATGAAAATCCCGAAGCAAAGTCGTGCAATGTCAGTTTCCGTATCTTATAATAATTCAACCAATAATTCTGTAAAGCCGAAATATAATTCTTCTGTGCTTCTTGTTGGCGATTTAATGAAAGAGTCAGACTGTTTACATCCGCTTTGCCGATAATGAAGCGTTGGCGTGTCTGTTCATACGCCATCACCGCCAAGTCCAATGCTTCTTCGGCACTGGCAATCAGGCGCTGCTGGATATTGAAATCACTTACGGTCATTATCACCTCTTCTTCCACACTAAGCTCTTCCTGACGTGCGGCAATCTTTACCACATTCAGGTTATTCTTTGCCATATTGTATTTTCCTTTTCTTACTCCCCAGTCCACCAATGGAATAGAAACACTCACCGACACCAAATCCTGTTGCAAAGGGTGGCGGTAGGCATCTCCGAACTTATCTGCTACCTGATTGAATCCGACACTGGCATTCAGGCTGGCATTAAAACGAGATTCCACCTTGGTCTTATTCACATTCTGTTCTGCTTCCAAAATATTCTGGCGTTGCTCCAAGAAAGACGGATTGTTCTCTTTTGCTTTAGCCAGAGCCACATCTACCGGAATCTCCATGGCAGCGGGGCGACCGGGTAAAGACAATTCGATAGTCGTATTCTTATCCAGATTCAGAAAAGAAGCCAATGAGAACATAGCACGTTTCAGCGCTATCTGTGCATTTTCCAAAGTGTTATGCGCATTCACTTTATCCAATTCAAGGGTCAATAAATCCGCACGTGAAATGGCTGCTATTTTATGGCGTTGCAGTCCGATACTATACAAGGTATCACTGGAAGACACATTCTCTTTAGCCAATTGATAGTCGGCTTGAGCCATTGCCAATGCAAAGAAGTAAGTGACAGCCTCCTCTGACACGGTCTCCGTATTATAAATGAATTGTTTCTTTACCTTTTCATATTTCAGCGGTTCAATCTTACGGTCCCAACGAAATGCATTATACCCCAACAAGCTCTGCTGATAGCCCACCCGGATAGGCACACTGGAATATTGGGTAGATTTCGTATCACCGAAGTTGCGCATAAAGTCAAGTTGCGAATCTATATAGAAAGTACCGCCTGTCCAATCCAGATTCTGCCTGATGCTCAGTCCGCCACCGGCACTGAACATCTGCTGTTCACGATATACGTCCATATCCTCATTAGAGTCATAACGCTGAGTGATATACCGGTAATACTTTGCCGGAGTCAGGTCGAGTGTCAAACTGGGAAGGCGATTTGCTTTATAGGTTCTGAATTCCCAATAACCCGATAAATACATATTTTGATATCTGAATGCCGACAACGAACTGTCATTCGCAATCTCTATCGTATGCTGCAAATCCAATTTCACCGTCTGCTGTGCCTTTACGCCAACCGATAAAAGACAGCCTATGATCCATATACTAACGTACTTCATTTTTATCATGTTTTCTATAAATAAACCAATATATCAAAGGAATAATGAACAAACTGACCAATGTTCCCACTACCATCGAACCAATCATGGCAATAGACAATGGCTTTTGCAATTCCGATCCCATATCCGAAGTAAACAACAATGGCACCATTGCAAAAATAGTAGTCAACGACGTCATGATAATAGCTCTCAAACGTCTCTTACCGGCAATATGGATAGCCTCAACCAAAGGTATTCCGGTTTTACGCAACTCGTTAATAGTATCCAGTTTCAGAATAGAGTCATTCACCACAATACCGCAAGTTACAATAATACCGATAGCCGACATCAAATTCAGCGTATGTCCAAACACCCATAAGGTAATCAATGCAAAAGCTGTATCTACCGGTATCTCCAACAGCACGATGAGCGGCTGCAAGAAACTCTCGAACTGTGCACACAAGATAAAGTACATCAACAAGAGCGACACAAACAGAATAACAGTCAGTTCTCCCATCATCTTTTCATTCGAAAAGAAACTGCCTGAGAAATCCACTTCCCACTCATTCTTTTCTTTAACCGTTTCCTTCACTTCCTTCATAAGTCGTGTAGGGTTTTCAACATCATAAAAACTCAACGGAATATACTCTCCGTTCTTACCGGCCGTAATACTCTTCAAATCCTCAGCCGGAACAATCGATACCAGCTCACTCAGCGGAATATAATTCACCTGTCTGTTCTTATCAGGCTGAGTTTGAACCAAAGTTTCATTCAGAATACGATTCACGCTTTTTTCTTCTCCGGCAATGCCGATAGGCAAATATTGCTGGTAAGAACGCAAGGTAGACACTTTGTTTTCTTTAAAAGCAGTGCGCAACACCCTGGTCAGTTCCTCGTAAGCAATGTTATACAACAGCAACTTTTCCCGGTTCACCACCAAATTCAACTGATTACGGAAAGCAATACCCGTCGGAGTCATTCCCGTTGCCTGAATAACGTTCTTTTCCAACTGCTGTAATTGCTCGGCTTCGGGAGCTTTTGATTTATTGGCAGCATGAAGCTCTGCCACGATATCTGCCTCCCCTGTCACAAACAACTTCTCAAAAATAGTTTCGGGAGGAGAAAAAGATATCACAGCCAAAGGATATTTCTCTTCCACTTCCTTCGTCAACAAATCCTGCAATGGAAGTATCTCTGTGGGTGTCCCAGTCTTAAAATAAAGTTCCGCTTCGGTTGAAGACAACTCACTTCCTCCATTCAATATGTAATCCTGCATACCCACATAAGCCGTATGTTCAGTCACCTTATCATCTGTCAGTTTCATCAGCTCATCCACCCGCCGATTATTCTCGTCCACGTGAATATTTTCATTCCATTCGATACGCATTATCAGTTCGTTCTGGTCTATCTCCGGCATCCTTTCCTTTTCCATAAAATAAAAGAAGAACACACAAACAGGCAAAGTGGCCAAAGTGCCCAACAGACTAATTTTCTTATGAGAAAACACCCAATCGATACCTTTATCATAAAAACCCTCCAGCCATTCGTTTTTCAACAGATTATCAAATCTCTTGGACAAGAAGCTTTTGCTCCGTATGCCTAATCTATAGAATAACAGATAAAGCACAGGTAAAAGCATAATACCGGTGACATACGAAATCATCAATCCCACTGTGATGGAGAAAGCCTGGTCCATAAAGATAGCACCTGCAATCCCGCTCATAAATATCAACGGCAGGAAGACAGCAATGGTAGTCAGTGACGAACTCAACATCGGAGTAATCATTTCCGTAGTTCCCACAGCACATGACCGCTTCAATGAATATCCCCGCTCCCGATATTGAGAAATATTCTCCGTCACAATGATAGAGCTGTCAATCATCATACCCACAGCCAAAATCAAGCCCGACAATGAGATAACATTCAATGAAACATGGCAGAAATAGAAAAAGAAAAAAGTAATGACAATAGAGGTCACCATACTGATACCGATAACCAACGGCGAGCGGATATCTCCCAAGAACAATATGGCAACAATGAAAATAAACAAGAATCCTAAAGACAAATTCTGTTGCAAATTGGAAATGGTATAATCCAACAATTCCGTCTGGTTACGGCTTATACTGAACTCAATATCAGGATAAAGAGAAGCAAAATAATCGGTCGTTTCTTTCAACTTCTCCTTCATTTCATCCATATTCTCGTCACTCTGCTTTATGATAGCCAGAGTAACCGCTTTTTTACCTCCGGCAACGGATAGCCCGCTTTCTTTTTGTGATACGACATCCACTTTGCAAAGTTCCTTCAATTGCAAAATACGGTCTCCCTTACGGATATATATATTCTTCACATCTTCGGTGGTACGGAGCAACGTAGCAATACGGATATTATATTCATAATACCCATCCCTTACCAACATACTTCCCGGTTCCACATTATTGGAAGCCAATGCATTCTCGATATCCTCCACCGTGATACCCGTCATGGCCAGTTTATCTTTATCTGGAACTATCTGAAGTAATTTTCCGGGGACACCGGTAATATCAGCCATCGCTACCTCAGGCAACTGTTCGATGCGGCGTTTGACCACATTTTCCGCCAGTTCGCACATATCCAGAAACTGTTGCTCATTCGTGCCCTCATAAGGCCGGTCATTCTTCAGTGTCATGTTCAGATAGAAAACCGGAATATCCGTTGCACTTGCCTTTATTGCTTTAGGACGCGCCACCTCTTTGGGCAGGCTGTTCATGGCAGCATCAATCTTTTCATTGACCTCTATAAACGCCAAATCCGTATTGACACCAAACTCGAACTCCATGCGGATAACACCTGCACCGTCACGAGTCTCACTTTTTATTTCTCTCAATCCCGCCACCTGCAATAATTGTCTGCGCACCGGTGTAACGACTGTATTCTCCAACTCACGCGCCGAAGAGTTTTCTCCCGACACCTGAATGGTAATTTGGGGAATAGCGATGTCAGGCAACAAAGATACCGGCAATGAGAAATACGTCACCAGCCCGATAATAAAACAGGCAGTGAACGCCATCAGCACGGCTATAGGGCGTTGTAATAAGAACTTTACCATTTGCTAATTCTTTTCAGATTCTTCAATTCATTCAGAATGACAATTCTCAATTCTTAATTACCTTGACAGGAGCTTCATGAGCCAAATTTACATTACCGGTGACTATCACTTCCATTCCTTCCTCCAGACCGTCTGTGATGGTATACTCTTCCATATTTTCCAGCCCTGTATGCACATAATTCCACATAGCCTTACCGTCTTTCAGCGTAAATACCACCTGCTTGCCCGAACGCAGAACAACAGCCGTTTTAGGAATCACCAACTGCTCTCCTACCGAACGCTTCACACTGACTCTGACATTCATCCCGTCAAAGAGTTTATTGCCTCCATTCACCCGCGCCTTTACACGCACCATACCATTTTCATCCACCAGCGGATTGATTTCACTGATACTTCCCTGACGTACACCGGCAGCGGAAGCATAAGGAGTCACTTCCACTTTATCCCCTACCTTAATCAGAGGCAACTCACTTTCAAGCACAGTAAAATCAACTTCCATCGTACCGGCGTTAATTACCCGGCAAAAAGCTTCTGACGTTTTTGGAATGTTATGTTCTTTTTCGAAGAGATTGGCAACAACACCATCGAAAGGTGCCACCAGTGTAGCTTGTTCCACATCATATTTGGCAGACTCATATTGGGCTTTACTTTGCTCATAACCACTTTTTACTTTTGCCAATTCCAATACATCGGCCGGCACAGCTTTCAAATTATCGGGTGCATACCCCTGTCCTATCAATACATCCTGCATCTCCAGTGTGGACTGGGCCAATCCATTTTTCTGCTGTGCCAACGTATTATTCAACTTAAACAAATCAAGTTCTGCTATTTTCTGCCCTTTACGCACCACATCTCCATTTTTCACCCAAACATGGGCCACTACTTCTGCAGTGCGAAAATACAAGTCGGCATAATCCTTTGCCGTAACCTTCCCATTACTGATCAGTTCATGATTGAATACTCGTTTTTCCAGCGGCACCACCGTCACCTCATTGGGCAATGAGGGCAATACAGTTTCCACACCTTCTTTTTCCTTAGAATCTTTTTTTTCATCAGAACAAGCTGCCACTGTAGTGGCCAGCACCAGCCCATAAGCCAATATGTGTAATTTCATAGTCATGTTATTCTTGTTTAAAAGACAAATAAAAATATTATATTTGAATAAAACTCATTTTCCCTCTTCTTTTTTTGTTAAACTTTCTTTTTTTAGGCATTTATACAATTCAGTACAAATAGGAATATCAAAGTAATTTCTTTATTTCCTCCCTCATTTGCCTGATGGCCGTGGATTGCACCTTCGGCTCTTTCTCCATTACCATCCTTGCGGCCTGTTCCAGTTTTTGCCGTTGATAAAACCCCGGTTCCGCATATAGCTTTGCCAACAGGAAATAAGGATAGATTCTGCCCGGCAGCCGATGAGTGGAACGAATCAGCCAATATTCCGCCTCTGCATAATTACCCGCCTCCTGCTCGTTCTTGCCTATTATGTTCAGTATCATCGGGTCGCCACTCACCTTCAACGCCTCCTTCATAACCACATTCGATTCCTCATTTCTGTGCAGTTTGTGCAGGGCATGACCGTATTCAAAACAGATAGCGGGCATTCCATTTCATGTCTTCGTATATCTCCGCATAGACTTCCGCCGCCTGTTCATAAGCCCCCGAACGGTAAAACATCTGTTTCCGGTGCCATGCCGACGAAGCCGTCTCACGCACCTCCTTCCACCGATACACCCGGTAACACCCATAGCCCGCCGACAACAATAAGAACACGGTTCCCGCCATGCAAACCAATGGGCGTCGGGAGGAAAGGGTCTTTATTGCGCACCCTGTTACCAGCAATGCCAGGGCAACGACAAACAGAAGGAACTGGAACGGATAGGAAGAAAAGGAGAACACGGCCAAAGACAGCAGTGCACCGCACAGCCCGTACTCCTTCTGCCTGTGCCCGGCATAACCGCTTCCGCCCACCACCAGCAACGCCATCAGGAGCACGGGAACTCCCCATGCCATCGCCACCTGAAGATATTCATTGAATACATATTCGGGTGACCCCGCCACCCGTTCCTCGGTTTCCGTGTAGTTGCCCGCCGAGAAATAATCTTCCTGCGCCTGCCCATAGGCACCGGGGACGCCGTCCCATCCGTATCCGCGCCACGGTTGTCCGGCTATGGCGTGCACGGACACCTTCCACATCAGCAGCCTTCCGTCTGCCGAGTCCTTCTTCATCAGGTAAACACCGGCAAGTATCCCTCCTGCGAGCAATATCAGCAGAATTGTTCCCGCTTTCGTCCGTCTCGGGTGACAACGGATGTAGGCGTGAATCCCCTTCCGGTAATGCATATATGCGATGTATGCCGACGAGACCGCCCCGGCCATCCATGCCGAGCGGCTCATTCCGGCCGGCAACACACAAATAAGGAGTACCAACACGGATAAGGCTATATAATAGATTGCCGTTTTCTTTTCCTTCCTACGCTTCAGCCATTCATACAGACAGACCGGAAGCGTCATGGCAAGGAAACCGGAGTAAGGTCCCGGATTGTAGAAAGAGCCGGTAAGGGCATAGAGCGAATGCTTGGAGACGGTAAAGCCATATACCTGTGCAAGCCCCCATACCGCTTCTACCGCACCGGCAAGGATGAAGAGCCAGGTGATTAAAACCGGTATGCCATGCAATGCCTTCTTAATAAAAGAACTGTTCTCCATGCTCCTTCAATATAAATAACTGTTCCTCACGTCCGCGGCTCAAATCACGCAACCACAACACGGCACCGGAAGGAATACGGTCATACTTCAGCCTGTCTGTCACCGCTGTCTGCCTTCCCAACGATATCCAGCCTTCTGCGCCATTCTGGTAAAACAATTCATACTCATCGCCCGGACGGATAAAATTATCATCGTTGCGGGGAACAATATGAATCCTGTCCACCCGGCATTCTTTCTTCAAATCAACGGTTATCGGTTCCCTGTTTTGTTCTTTGGACTGATAATAGGACAGGATATCCCCATCCGTCATATAGTTCCCTGTATGCCTCAAGTCCATGGCAGCCGGAATCCGGTACAGTTCCGCATCCAGTTTCAGTCCGTCTTTCCCATAAAAGGCGATTTCGGCTATCTCGGTATATCTTACTCCCGGAGGAGTGATGCGTATGTATCTGACGGGACTGTCGGGAAGTGAGTCCAGCCACACATAGTTTGTCCTGATTGTATCCTTGATGTGTGCCAACAATACCGTCTGCCGGAAGTCCGCCGAACGTGCCCCCTCTATGATACTTCCGGTCAGGGCCGCCACGTATTCCTTCATCTGGATGTGGAGGGGATACTTCCTGAAAAGTTCTGCTGTCCGGGTATGTAAAGTATCGGGGACATAGGTATGCACCTTTCCATCCTTATCCAGGCTGAAAGGGTATCCGGCAGCTGAATAAACCCCTCCTTTTGACTTCTGATACATGGGAAGAAAACGGATGCCCGGCTCCAGATTGTGGAAAGTCACTTCCTGTCCGGCACGTTCGGCCCTGTCGACAGCCGTCATTGCCCCGCATGAGAAAATACAGAGACTGACCTCTTTCACCTCGGGCGGACATTGTATCTTTACCTTTGCGCTGTTCTTGCCGAAATATTCAGCCGTCACATCTTCCAGCTGTCCCCAATACTGCTTACGGAAAACTTTTCCCTTGGGACGTCCGTCATCCGCCCCTCTTTCCGGCTCCGTCTGGGTAATCCAGAATGGGACAAACAGCCCTGTGGTATCCCTTAATATAGTCCAGGAGTGCGCCCCGCTGATATAAGGTGAAGCAATGTAGCAGTCGGTACCTACAGGGATGCCCAATGCGCGGAGGATATAGACCGTGATGTCGCATGATTCGGGACATTGCCCGGTGTGGTGGTCGAGCAGGAACAGACCGCCGCAATGCGGGAGGCTGAAGTGGGTATTCCATATAAATCCCTCTTCTTTAAACTTCTTGCGGACAGCCTTTACCGCCTCCAGCACATCGCTGCCGCCATACATCGAATCGACTGTCGCGGCATACCGGTCATAATAGGCCCTTCTCCATGCTTCCAGAGGCTCGTTTGCAATGCGGTATGGGAGTACATATTCGCAAAAGTCATCAAATGAATAATATTTTGCCCACGGACGTTTTCCCCACACTTCAAAAGCATGGTCGATATTGTCTATCAGATAGTCGGCTGTTATGACCTCCGCATCATATACCTTGCGGGTGTTTCTATAAGAAAAATGACTCCAGACCCTTTTCACCGAATCCAGCCACGGGCCTTCGCGATACACCGTAGCCATCCATCTCAGGCTCTTCAGGGAATCAATCCGGGGGTCGGCATAAAAGTAGCAGTTCTCCATGTGCTCTATCAGGTAGCAGGCCGCCTTATATTTCAGCTCGTCGCCGGCATAGTGCTCTAGCACTTTCTCCAGTTCGGCCCTGTTCTTACCGGCGCGTTCCAAGGTGCCCTCCATGCCGTTCCTCCGGCTGCAGGCTATAACCAGCGACAGGCACACCATCCATAAACCAAGAAAAAGTATCCTTTTATTCATTTCACTCTATCTTTTTAAATACCCTGTCCCAACGGATATGTCCGTCGCCGGGGGCTTCCGATTTCCATATTCTTGTTGCCTTTCCCACTATGTAGCTTTCGGGCAGCAGTCCCCAATACCGCGAATCGCGGGAGTTTTCCATGTTGTCGCCCGATACAAAGTAATAGTTTTCCCTAAACCGGTATTCCCTTATCAGGCTGTCGCCCAAGTAAACAAGTTTATCCCTCAATGAAAGTTTCTTTTTTTGTTCATACCTTATGATATGTTGATAAAATAATATTGAGGTGCTATCCAATGATACCACCTGCCCTTCTGCCGGGACAGGCAGGGGGCCGAATTCCTTTATCGTCCATCCCAACCGTTTGCTCCACGGAAAACTCTCCATGACCACTCCCCGTGAGTTGTTTTCCGTCAGGCCGGAGATGCGTCTTTGTGCGGCTATATTTCCCAATTCTTCCTCTGTCCCACGTATCCGATAGAATCCGTTCCTTATTTCCAGCGTATCTCCCGGCAGGGCGATACAGCGTTTTACATAATACAGCATGACATCCATCGCCAGGGAGTCTTGCTTGGCAGGATAAGGGAAATTGAAGACCAGCACATCATTGCGCTTAACCTTTCCGACTCCCGGCAGCCGGTAAATCTTTACTTCCTTGTCTTCCAATGCATCCCATACATTGAAGATGCGAGCTCCCATTATCCATTTGTTCACCAACACATTATCGCCGGCCTGTAAAGCGGGATACATGGAGTCGGAAGGAATATGGAAGGTGGCAAAAGTGGTGACTTGAAACAATATAAAGACTATAATCAGAATACAAATACTGAATAATACGGTTAACAGTCTGTCTGCTATCCATCTTATTCTTTTTCCAATCAAATCTTTGTACTCCATTTTATAGTTTCAAAATATATAAGTTATCGTCATCGGTGTATTTCTTCAGATAGAAAGTATTGTCTATCAATACTCCCATCAAGTACAAATCATCGAGTTCGATACGTCTTACAGGATTCCCATCCCAAGAGTACACATCAATATATGTTTTCTCTCCAAACTTATCGGTATCCTGATTCAGCATATAAAAATGTTTTTCATCCGCATTTATATTATACATGTAGCAGGCTCCCTCTTTGATGCAATTCTCGGCAGAAGCATTCTTGTAGTTGATGACAGAGGTCGGAACCAGCCTTTTGTCGGTCGTATTGATGTCATACAGCTCTATCTGGTTGAACTTGCTGCGTCCTATGATTAGTTTGTCTCTGTATACGTGGCATACCAAGTCATAGGGAATATCTTTATTGTCGAAATATCCTTGGGCTACACTGATGCTGTCGTATGATTCTTGCGTTAAGAGATTCACCAAATGGACTCCGGTTTCTTTTGGGGCAAGTTTGTAGACGCAACACAATGTGTCATTCACCGAGCATATATATTGATAGAAATTCGGTGTGGTCTTGCCGTTCGTCGTTTTTAGATATACTACACTGTCGTTTTCGTATTTGAATTCCTTTATGGCGTAGTTATCGTATAATTTGAGCTCCTTTCCGCTGTTATGCATCATCTGTACATTCAGCGATAACTCTTCCTGCGCCCTGCCATAGGTGCCAAATGCGGTACTTTTCTTTAAATCGGTAGGAAGTATGTTGAATGCGGGAGCTGTTTTATCGCTCTTTAATAAAATCATGGAATCATAGGTTGTCATTTCTGCTATATCACACACCAGTGGGAGCGGCTGAGGCAATGGCTTTCTTTCTTCAGTCATCTCTTCCCAGTTAATTTCTGTAATTAATGAAGGCGAGTGGCTTCCTGTTTTTGGCGTGCAACCTGCAATTCCGGCGGCTATAACTAGCAGACTATATAAATATATATATTTCATTGTACAGAGTAAGCTATGAGATTTATCGCATGGCTTATTTTTTTATTTATAATTAAATTAGGCCATTCAACTCTAAATATCCGAACTGTATATCATCATTGAACGACATGATAATTCTATTGCTATTATCATCATAGCAAAAGTCTGTTATTTTCCGATTTATATCTAAAGTTTTAAGATAGTTTCCCTCGATATCGAAAACAAAGAATTTTGTAGGATAATAATCATCGGTTCGCTTGTTACCGCCTGAATATGAAGCGATAATCTTATCTTTGGCTAATGCTACTTTACTATAGTAATGAGTTGCAGTCGGATTTTCTTTCCATTCCGGTCCATAAATATTATATTTCAAATTTCCCATTATATCAGTTATTACCATTAAATCATAGCCTGTATAGCACTCCACACAGATGTTTTTAGTTTCTGAAGCAGTAAAACAAACACGTTTCTTTTCTATTTCAGGATGGTTTTCTTTCAAAGGAAGTATTTTACCTGTTTGCATATTAAGACGTGCCAACATTTGTTTGAAAGAAGAAGAACTGGTAGGGGAAATCATTCTGCCTATAGCCAGCGTATCGCTGAAAAATTGATATACATCTGGGAATATTCCTTTATCCATTTCCATTTTCACGTTTGGCATATAGAAAGGATTAGCAAACGCACTATCCACATTGTAACTGAATATTTTTTGTTTTCCATAGTCGGATATATATAAATTCTTGCGTATATTGTCTATGCCAATATTCCCAAGAATTGTAATTTCACCAGGTCCTTGTCCCAATTCTCCTATACTTTGCACGTAAGTAAAATCCTGCATGTTAAAAATATGAATAAGCTGATTTGAGGATTTATGGTCTGCAATAATCAGATGATTATCCATAGAATATAAACGTGTTGTAGAGCCTATTAAAATATCGCCAGTCTGGAATTCTTTTACTTTCTGATAACAGTTTTCTATTTTGTTACGAACTGTCTGGTGCTTTTCGGTTGTTGCATTATTAGTGCAACTAGTTATGGCTAACACAATAAATAATATGTTTGCTATTTTTCTTAACATAAGTATTTGCTTTTAGAAAGAGAAAAACAAAAATTAGAATAAGATTCTATTATCATAAATTCTACTTTTCTCCTTCGTTTTTACTTTTAGAGAATTCATTCAATCAAGCTGTTCGGCTATTAATTCCTCTTTTTATAGATTTGCTTCTCTATAAGTCGGAAACCAGTAATGGCATAAACAACCATCACCATTATCCAAACAACCATTTTCGCACATTGGGTTTTCACCATCATCAGCCAATGCTTCCACATTAGCTAAAGCCAACTCAGACATCACATCCGACTTCTGAGAGTTATACACATTAAATCCTGCTACCAGAGCAAACGCAGCAACAACTGTTGCTTTTAAAATATTCTTTTTCATCTCTTTTTGTTTTTTCGATGATTTATTAATCTTGTTTTCATCTTTTAACGGAAAGAACTCCACCGCAGAAAAAGCAAATACATGACTTGCAGATTCTGATTATTTCCATATATGCATACTCTTTGTCGACTATTTATTAAAAAGTAAGATTATATAGAAATAGCTTTTCCCCTAATGTGCATGAGAATGCAAATATAGTAAAAGAATATTTTATTCCTTGATAACCAGCTTCTTTATTTCCTCTCTCATCTGTTTTATTGCTGTGGATTGTATTTTCGGTTCTTTTTCCATTATCATCTTTGCATCCTATTCCAGTTTTTGTCGTTGATAACCTCCCAGTTCCGCATGTGGTTTTGCCTAATTTTTCCTCTATCCCGCGTATCCTATAGAATCCGTTCCTTATTTCCAGCGTATCTCCCGGCAACCGGTGAATCTTCACCTCCTTGCCTTCCAATGCATCCCAGATATTGAAGATGCGGGTTCCCATTATCCATTTGTTCACCAACACATTATTGCCTGCCTGTAAAGCGGGATACATGGAGTCGGAAGGAATATGGAAGGTGGTGAAAGTGGTGACCTGAAAGAAGAACCATAAAATTACCAAGACACAAAGATAAAAGAAAAGGCCCGATTACCTATTTTAGCTAATATTTTATTCTTAAATTTATATTATCAATCACATCTCATACTTCATTAAAATGGATTCCCTCTCATCTTCTGGATACGTTACAGCGTATATGCAATTTGAGATTTCATCTATTGCAATATTTTTTAATAAATTATTAACTTTGAAACCTTCTTTTAAGTTCCCATTCCAATCAAACTTTAAGATGTAACAAACCTTTCCTGTTTTCCCAAAATCTTTATTGGCAATACCCCAATATAAAGCATAAATATGCTCTTTTGTTGAATATAGCATTCTGTAAGTTCGTGTTGTTTCGTCATTTTCTGATGAGCTATAGATATCTTGATTCCCATCTTTAGTATGCCTTGAAACCATTTTAGCATTCATGCTAAAATACTCTCTCACCTTTATAATTTTATTATTTTCAAATCGATAAAAGACGAGTTGGTCATGGAAATATCCCGCAGCAACAAATCGAGATTGATCTAAATTAGTACAGAGAGTCGTTTGGTTTTTTAGAAAAAAACTATTTTCAACTTCCACACCGGTATTATCTCCGGGAAAAACACCAAATTCCGCAATAATATCCGCTTTAGAATTCAATAAAGCAAATTGTTTTGCATTAAAACATCCATTTGCTAAAAAATAATCCCCAAACGCAACAATATCATAGGGACAATCTGCATTAAATCGCACTTTACGATGAAAAGTATTATTATTTATTTGAATCTTATGCTCATTAATTTTATAGAAAGAAACTTGTCTTAGCATTCCATCAAAAAAAGCCAATGAGTTATTTTTTGAATTATAAGTTATATCTCTTAAATTAAGAAATTCATTTGGCCCTTCTCCAATATTAGCAATACGTTCGATTTTATTGGTATTTATCAAATCAATCATCGTTATTTGTTTACCTTCATATTTATCTATCATTAAGAGCTTATTATCCACAATATTCATTTTTAAAGGCCGTCCAATAAACAAATCTGATAAAATTTGTTTTCCCTTTATTGTCTTAAAGTTTTTTGTTGGAAACATTATTTTATTGTTTGATACACTTGTACAAGAAATACACAGCAATAAAAGCAAAAATAATATGTGTTTATATATGAGTTTCATGGTACTTTTATTATAAGAGAGACCTAACTTTTTTAAATCTCTCCTTTTATTTAATGGGATTAATCTTTATTAAGTGTAAATGTACCTAATCCTTCTATAACTAGAGTACAACAATATACCTGTTTATCAGTACTGCAGTCACCACACTTTTGGCTTAATTCTGATTCAGCCAATGCTTCCACATTAGCCAAAGCCAACTCAGACATCACATCCGATTTCTGAGAGTTATACACATTAAATCCTACTATCAAAGCAAATGCAGCAACCAGTGTTGCTTTTAAAATATTCTTTTTCATCT
>UMFP01022710.1_pt1 | contig 75024 bp, 41 predicted proteins | sample 1965031 | NCBI WGS metagenome assembly UMFP01 (sample SAMEA4836048, study PRJEB28245) | human gut metagenome | biome: gut microbiome; material: fecal sample | place: Denmark | collected 2008
TTTGAGCCCCGTCTTCCGCTCTCCAAAGAGAATCTGAGAAATTGGATTCTCTTTTTTTGTTTTACTTCAGACCGCTATGATTATGAAAGATTCTCTGACACAAACTCACGTGCTCCGGTTAGCGCATCCCCCTATCCCGACCGTTCGTATCGGAATTATAGGATTGGGTAACCGGGGATTGCTCACCCTTCAACGTTATCTCCAAATAGAAGGCGTGGAGATAAAAGCTCTCTGCGAAATCAGGGAAGGCAACCTTCACAAAGCCCAACAACTATTAAAAGAAGCAGACCGCCCCGAAGCTATCGGATATACCGGGACGGACGGTTGGAAAAAGATGTGCGAATCGGACGGATTGGATTTGGTCTTCATCTGTACCGACTGGCTGATGCATACACCGATGGCTACCTTCGCCATGGAATGTAAGAAACACGTAGCCATTGAAGTTCCGGCGGCCATGAGCGTGGATGAATGTTGGCAACTAGTGGACACAGCGGAGAGAACCCGCCGCCACTGCATCATGTTAGAGAACTGCTGTTACGACCCTTTCGCATTGACTACACTTAATATGGCTCGCCGGGGGATACTCGGAGAAATCATGCATGTAGAAGGAGCTTACATTCACGACCTTCGTTCGATGTATTTTGCCGAGGAAAGCGAAGGCGGCTACCACAATCATTGGGGAAAAAGATACAGCATCGAACATACCGGCAATCCCTACCCTACCCATGGTCTGGGTCCTGCCTGTCAGATTCTTGACATTCACCGTAGCGACCGGATGGAATATCTTGTTTCCATGTCTACCCATCAGGCAGGAATGAGCGAATATGCCCGCCGGATGTTTGGTGAGTACTCACCGGAAGCTTGTCAGAAATATCAATTGGGGGATGTCAATACAACGCTTATCCATACGGTCAAGGGAAAAACAATCATGCTTCAGTACAGCGTATCCACTCCGCGTCCTTACAGCCGTCTGCAAACAGTATGCGGCACATTGGGATTTGCGCAGAAATATCCGGTTCCATGCATAACACTGGATCCGAACGGCGACACACCGCTTGCCGGAGAAAGATTAGAAAAAATGATGGCACGATACAAACACCCATTCAGCGCAACTATCGGTGAAGAAGCACACCGCAAGGGACTACCCAATGAAATGAACTATGTGATGGATTACCGCCTTATCTATTGCCTGCGCAACGGGCTTCCACTGGATATGGACGTGTATGATGCTGCCGAATGGTCATGTATCACAGAATTAAGCGAAAAATCCGTGTTGAATGGAAGCATGCCGATGAGTATACCCGACTTCACTCGGGGAGCATGGAAAACAACATGAATAAAAGAAGATTCTTTTTCAAAAATTTCAAGGTGAGGTGAATATGCCGTTCTACGGCTTTTTCACCGATCCCGCAGCGAAGGGCAATCTCCCGATAAGTCATATTCTCCTCCCTGCTCATTAAAAATATCTCACGTTGTCTTTCTGGCAGAACAGCGATCAACCGGTCGATATATTCCTTCAAATCCTCAGCCACCATCCGGTCTTCCTGATTATACGGCTCTTCATTCTCAATGGAACGTAATACCGTCATTTTGAACATATCTTCACGCATCCTGCTACGTGCCTTATTAAAAATGATATTCCGGGTAATAATAAATAAAAAGCCCTCCACCTTCCTGTTACTATCCAATAAATGGCGTGATTCCCAGAACTTCACAAAAACATCCTGCACAATTTCAGAAATACTATCAGAAGAAGTTACATATAGCTTGGTAAAATTATAGACTTTCTGCCAATAGTAATCATATAATGCAGCAAAAGCTATATTATTACCATTTTTCACTTGCTCTATCAACTCTTCTTCCTTCATATTGTATAAAATCTTGCTGTACACAAAGATAATATTTTTACCGAGAACTACATCTATAAAAAGCATGAAAAATGCCATAGATTAACACAGCCGTCACAGTTATCCGAAAAAACAGCCTTGTATCAATCTATGGCAAAATTTATAACATCAGTCAATTGGCAACAAGAATCCCAGTCCGTTTGCCTGTTGCCGAAACAGCATAAAGTTTATAGCCATCATTCCAGTTACCGGAAAGCGTAAACATATCGGTAGCAGAAGGTGTCGTTTCACCACTGGAAACAAAGACAAGATTATCCGCCTCATCCCTCACTTCATAAACCACTACATTCTGCCAATTCTTTATTGTAATGGTATTGCCGCTTCGGGTTGCACTTGCTCCAGGTATAACCTGTGGCTTGGTCTTGTACAGTTCCCATGTATTATCCGATATATATTCAAGGGCTGTATCCTGCAATTTACTATATCCCAGACTCTCCACTTTCTTCTTCAGTGCATCCACCATACCTTCAGTCACTTTCAAGGTTTTCGTATCATAATCTTCAATCAGCCTGTCCACTGGAGTCAAAAATCCCCATTTTTCAAAGAAATCAAGCAAATTCAACCGGGCTGCCACACAACAATTATACACGAAATCCAATTGGATCTCTCCTTCACTCATGCCGCTATAATCTTTGGTACGGGCATACTCGAAAACCTCCGGATAAAAGCCGCCACAGTCCGACTGCTGAAGAGGAGTCAGTCCAAGTACCTTACCAAAGTAAAGTTCCAATTGCCAGAAAGGCACCAACTTGCAAAACACATCATTCGAATCATCCAGATTTGTAAAATCAGCATGAGAAGCTTTCGGAACAATAATGCCGTTCCATGCCTTCGAATACCTGTTACGGTAAACCGCTCCCATATCCTCGGTCTGTATTCGGGAAGGTTGACCGAAAACCGTGGTCTGCACATACTCGGACATGATATTATTAGTCACCTCCGTCAGTCCTATCCACTTGATCCCCGGACGAGTCTGGTTGCAATGCCCGATTTCGTGAGCAGGCCCCCAGCAGCCGGTAGTTTTCAAGACATCAGGATCACACACATCTCCCATAGTCGTCTGATTATAAGCCGTATGATAAGCAGTTGCGTACATAAAAGAGTGATACATGACATTGAGATAGATTCTGTTCCCGAACATCTTGCCATATTTCTCCAAGCCGAGAAGTTGCATTTCACTGTGAGCAATCTTATCATAAAGATCAATCAACTCATTACCGTTTGTAGCAGCATACTTCCTGAAGTCATTGGTCTCAAATGTCAGATGCGCATACCGCCCCACCACATCAAAATATTTGTCCGTAGCTTTACCCAGCAACTCACTCCAACGCCCCCGATGCTCTACATTCTGCGAATCAAAATAACCGTTCACCGTGCCCGAAGCAAAATGAATCTTAACAGGCCGTGCCGTTTCCGCCTCTTCCAATGTCTTGGTATGATACATCACATACACCAGTCCCTTTCCAGTCATTGTCAACTTATTAATGCCTTGATACAACGGATACGTAACTCCTCCGAAACCGTCACCTCCCGGTGCGTCCAGATTCTGTACCTTCATTCCGACGTTCTGTCCGTATGTATCGCCCACCATTACTACCAGAGTCTCTCCTTCTTTCACCGAGATTCCCGTCGGATTATCAAGAAGGCTGTACGGATTCGTCTTGTGAGTTTCCGACTGGATATCCGGATTTGGAAACGCCTTATAGTCCGCCACACGGAAATTTCTGTCATACTTATCCTTGAGCATATAATACGCCAGATTCTTGAAAAAAGGATATTTACAATTCTCGATATCCGCTTCCGTGATTCCCGCTTTCAGGTTGCTACACGTTTCATCCTCAAAAAGAGTGGAATAATCAAAAGCATTCAGATTCTTGGCATAAAACTCCATTTCGGCACAGGAAGCAAATCCCTGACCGTCTCCCGCACCGCTTTTCACGATAAAACGGAAAGACTTAGCCCGAACCGTATTGTCAAAAGTGACTCTGGCAGCTGTCGCCGCCCCCTCAAAATCCTTGTCAAGCAACTTCGTAAATACATTCCCATCTTCCGAATACTGAATTTCCACCTCCTTAAAATTACCATTATACCCTGACGGACGGGGATAATAAATCAGATAATCCACATCAGACGCTTCCGCAAAATTATAGGTCAGCGTAATTGGGAAATAATTCGCTCCGCCATTAGACCAGCTCGAATGATACAACGTAGTATAATCACCGTCAAAAGACTTTCCGATAGCATCTTCCCCCTGATGGGAAGTATCAGTACCACTCACAACTTTCACTTTGATATCCCCTTCTATATCTTCTCCCGCACCGCCATTATATTCATTCAGACCGTGCTGTACAATCAAAACCGAAGCAGAAGCGGGAGTACTTTCTTCCGAAGCCCCTTCCGGCAAAACTTCCGTAAAAACAATAGTTCCCTCTCTCTTTTCATCCAATGTACTGCTTTTCACCACATAAGCATGAGTTGATGTCACCATTTCCGGTGCACGGGATTTTACTTTTTCAGAAATCCAATCAGGAAACCCGGCATTTACCTCCACATTGGTAGTGACATTGAAAGAAATCTCCTTCCCGATAACTTCCACTTCAAATACGTTTGTATCAATCAATATAGCAGGCTCATATCCCAACTGACGAACTTTAACCGTCTTTTTCAGGCCTTCCGCCGTTATTGTTATGACAGCCTCACGCACCAATCTTTCTTCACTTTCGTCTACGAAAATTTTCAGAATCTTTCCTGCCACAGAAAGCGTACACCAGCTCTTATCCGCCGTAGCCTCCCAAATCGGAGCATTCGTCGAAACCGTTATGTTCTGCGTGCCGGCTTCACATTTGAAGTCCACTACTTCCTTATTAACGGACAACTCGACCACCTCCAGTGCCTCATCATCACTTGTACAAGAAAAAGCAACTGCCCAATGTACAAGTATGAAAAAGACAAATAAACATTTTTTTATATGACTGTTTACCATTTGCCGAAATCTTATTATTATGTAACTTTATTCAAAACACCCATAAAAAAGGCGGAAATCCAATATTATCCCTGAAAAGAAATATTCATATTTCCGCCTGATTTGTCTGCAAGACAAAATCTATCCGATTATTTCAATCTCTGCATGCTACGCTTCCCGCTAATCAGCTTCAGGATCAACAACACTTGCATTAACCTCAAATAATTTGAATTCCGCCATACTGAAAAAGACAGAACCTGTATTTGTATGGTTTACCGAATAGCGTATATAACGATAGGGCTTGGAATTATCTCCCAGAACAGGAGACATATATGGAGTTGTACTCATCAACATTCCATTCTTAGCCTTTGTGAGATTCTCAATCAACTCAAAATTGACTCCGTCATTGCTACCCATAATATCCACATCATCAGGAATATTGTTTCCATTGCGTGCCACCGACTCATACTTAAAGTAAGTGATTTCTTTTTTTGTATCTATCTGGAACCAGTGAGGAGACGCAGGAACAGTCCCGCTCCAGGCTGTATGAAAATAAGAGCCGGTGTTCCCGTCAATGAGATTCGCTATAGGTCCCTCCGAGGCTTCCTGAGCATTCGTCGACAACTGATCCTCGGTCAATGCCAATTGTCTGGACTCTCCAAACACAATTTGCACCTTAGCCGGTTCCGAAACAGCCTTGATTGTCTGGACATTTCCCGCATCACCCGTTTCACTATAAGACCGTACCTTAAATTCATATTCTCCGAACTTTTTACGCGTATCCGGAATCAACACACTATCCGCATAAACACTTGCCAGCCTTACCACATCCTGTTCCAATAAATAATCATAATAGGATACCTTTATATATCTGATTGTATTATCATCAGGCGTAACCCAACGAAGCACAATATAACCGGGCTTATCTTGAGTATCGGCACTTAAATCAATCACATCAGAAGGAACAACAGACTTTGTATCTTCGTCACTGCAACCTGCGAACCCAGCCAAGAGTAGAGTGACAACCAATAAAAAAATATTTTTCTTCATAACAGTCATGCTAAAATTTAATTAATAATTAGGATTCTGCACCATATTAGGATTCTTGCTCACTTCTTCAGCCGGAATCGGCAACAAATACTGGCGCGGAGTATCAAAATTGCGCACGTCAGGAAGAGTTTTCACAGTAGCAAATCCATTAATATCCGTAGCATCAATATTCATACCCTTTACCGGCACATTAAAATACTTGTCCCCCAGTTTCCAACGACGAATATCCCAAAAGTTCTGCTGTTCCAGATAAAGCTCTATCATTCTCTCCTGCCTTACAATTTCAGTCAATTTGCCGTTCAGGCCACCATTGCCCGTATAGCTCACTATAGGATTCTTCGCATTCTTCCAGGAATCCTTGACAGAAAGAAGTCCGGCACGCTGGCGCACTTTATCCAATTTCTCCATTCCCTTCTCAAGATAGCCTTCTTTATCATAGGCGATACATGCTTCCGCATAGTTCAGATACAATTCCGCCAGACGAATGACCGGCCATGGATAATCCTTGGAAGGATCTTTCTGCGACTTGGAAGCAGCCACTCCCGGATGAACACCTTTTTTATTCAAGTATCCGGTTTTTGAGTAGTTATTATTTCTACCCTGCTTGCCGCAATTTCCCTGTTCCGTAAAATCCGTCAACCATTTCTTGCCTTCCGCACGCTCGGCTTTCGCTACATAAGCATTCTCCTTAGACTCTGCCTGGCATTCATAATAACCATTCTGAAATGCAATCCAAGCATAAAAACGAGGTTCACGGTCAATATTCATTTTCAAAGTTTGTCCTTCGCCATAAGTAGCATCATCGGGGAACGGAACTACCGAGAACCGATTCTGATAATCAAATTCGGGATCTTCGTCAATCGGAAGTCCGTTTTTCGTATAAAAACGCTCCACCATAGTCAAAGTCGGCGCAACACCATTCCAGGAACCATCACTCAGATAAGGCAAGGATTTAGCTTGCAAGCCATATGCACCCGCTTTACGCGTCTCGGCCATCAACACCTCTTTTGAGTTGTCCTTATCCATAAATGTAAAACGCATCGTACGCTGTGTCAAATCCTGAGGTTCGGGATAGCCGCTCAAATCCCCTTCGTTCATTTCGTATAAACTATGCCCGTTAGACTCAGCCAGATTAATTGCTTCAAGTGCGGCATCCGCAGCCTTTTTCCACTTATTCTCATCATAAGAAAGAGGCATCAACGGACTACCGTCCGTGCCGACAAAGTCACTGTAATATTCCGTATTACCATTGAACAAGGGAGAAGCTGCATAAAGCAACAATCTGGCCTTAAGAGCTTTGGCAGCTACACTGGTTGCAAGACCATACTCCGATCCCGTCCGGGTAGCCGGCAGTCTTCCGGCAGCACTGTCAAACATATCACAAGTCCACTGCACACACTCCTCATAAGAGGTACGTCCCAATAAATTATCTTTTGGAGTATCCAGAACCGGCAATTCCTTCACTAACACGACCGGACCGTAGCATTTAATCAACAGCATATGAAAATAAGCGATCAGAAAATCAGCCTGAGCCACATAACTGTCTATAGTTGCCTGATCAATGCGGGGAACAGAATTTATATTCTGCTTCAACAAATAACATTGGCGGATACCTAGAAACAAATCGTTCCAATAACTGATAATCAAATTTCCTGAAGTATAAACACCTTCGGCAAATTTCACGTACGCTTCCTGAGTAAAAGGACTTATAATCTCATCTCCACTGAAATCCAGGCAATTCTGCACCTTATTAATCTGCGGTATATATCCATAACATGAATACAGAAACCTTTCCGCCGCCTTAGGACTGGAAAAAGCATCTTTATCACTGGCTTTCTCCGCCGGCACCACATCCAGAAAATCACAGGACACCATTACAGTTCCCGCAAACAATGCTAAAAACAGATATTTTATTATATTTTTCATACTATGTAAATTTAATTATTGAAAGTCATTTGGAAACCTACATTAAAGACACGTTGTGTAGGGTATTTCAAGCCGCTTCCGCCTCCCTGTTCCGGATCCCATAAATCAAACTTTGAGAATGTCAACAAGTTGGAACCGCTGACATAGAAACGCATTCTTTTAAATGTATATCCAATTTCCATATTTTTCAGTTTCAAGAACGAACCGTCACGCATCCAATAATCAGATGTACGACCGGAATTGCCGGGATTTGTATTATTCAGACTGGTCTTACGGGTCAAACGCGGATATTTCGCATCTACATTCTGATTCGTCGGCGACCATCTGTCATCTGCCACAAATTGCAGCACATTACGCAACGAGTTATCACCGAAAGGATGGAATCCACTCATAAACAAAGACGTTTTCGCTACTCCCTGAAAGAAGAATGAAAAGTCCCAGTTTTTGTATTTGAACGAAGGACCGAAACCATATACGATTTCAGGAACCGTAGGATTTCCAATCCATGTCCAGTCGTCCACGTCCACTATGTCATCTCCATAGCCATGCATATTCGAAACATTGAGGTATTTGATGTCACCTGCTCCCAGCGTGGAACCCATCTGCTGATTATAACGGTCAATTTCAGCCTCATCTAAAAATAATCCGTTCGACAAATATCCCTGGTTAACATTGGCGCTCTGACCGACTTTCGACTGGAAGGCATATTTAGGAGCTTCATCGTATTTAGTAATTTCATTGTGGGCGTAAGTAAACGTTCCCTTGAAATTCATATAGAAATCCTTGCTGAATGCCTTGTTATAATCAATAGAGAAGTCAAGTCCCTGATTTTTCATCTCGGCAAGATTACCAAACACATCGGTCGTTCCGGTTCCCAGATAAGTAGGAATGGTTCCTTTTTTCTGGAATATATCCCTACGAGTCTCACGGAAAATATCGACAACAATGTTCAAGCTGTTCAATAATTGCAAGTCAACACCAAGGTTAATCTTTTCTCCCACCTCCCAAGTGATATTAGTATTTTCATAACGGGTATAAACCGGGCCGCTCAATCCGTAGTTCTGGTCAATACCTGTAGTAAATCCCATACCGGACAGATTAATTGTAGGCATATAAATAAACCTTTCACCACCAATCTGGTCATTACCGACCAATCCCCATGAGCCGCGTAATTTCATACTGGTAACAACCTTACGCAGAGGTTCAAAGAAACTTTCTTCACTGATATTATATCCCAGCGCTATGGAAGGGAAAAATCCCCAGCGATGTCCCTTCGCAAAATTCTCAGAACCATTATAGCCCATATTGACTTCCGCCATATATTTTCCGTCGTATGCATACGAAAGGCGTCCGGCAAGACCTTGTTTACGTTTGGGCAGCGAGCTGATAAGCCTTTGACTGCCTGTATCGCCACTCGGCACATTATTGACAAGCTCGTCCTGATTATAAAGCAACATGGCATTCACATCATGCTTTCCGAATGTACGGTTATAATCAACCATTGCTTCCAGATAAATCCGGCGATCTCCCGCCGTTTCTATGGTATTGTTCAAGTCGGTTGACACTTCGTTACCTACCCTGTTCGTGGTGTAGCTATACGAACCGTCTTCATTCTGTTCATACGACCCCAACAAATATTTATTCCATTCGGCACTATATTTATTGACAGATTTCGACCAGTTCTTGAATGTTCCCAATGCCTTAAACCGAAGCCCCTTGGTCAGAAAGTCTAATTTCTGTTCAAACTCAAGAGCAGCGATAACCGTACTTTCAAATGTATCATTATACCCCGTAGCCAACTGAGCAACCGGATTCCCCTGATAAGCCGTAATCAAACGGTCGGTAGTACCCCATTTCACATGATTGGTTGTCCCGTCCGGTTCATAGTAAACGGGCGCTTCAACCGGACTTGAGTTCATAGCATCTGCAAAAATATCATCAATACCGCGGTTGGGCTCACGCAAATCACGAAGTTGTACGTTCAATCTCACCGATAACTTGGATGTCTTGCCGAGATATGCATTAATATTGTTCTGGAAAGCATAACGCATCACGTCAATATTATTGTTATAAGAGAAAAAGTCCTTAGAACGATTCTTCAGCATACCCGATTCGTGATTGACCGAGATACTTGAGAAATAATCAATCTTCTTTCCTCCGCCACGGATGTTAAAGTTCACTTTCTCATTGAAAGCCACATTATTGAACATCTCGTCATACCAGTTCACATCCGGAAAGACATACGGATTCAGTTTCATACGCGTCCCGTTAATCTTATCCTGACTATACAAAACGTCCGGACTGCCATCATTCTTCACAGCTTCATTGAACAGTTCCATATACGTAGCTCCGTCCACGAACTTAGGAGTCTTGGTAGGTTGGCTGACTTGTCCCTCTACACGGAAATTTATAATCGGCTTGTCCAGATTCTGTCCGGATTTAGTAGTGACGATCATAACCCCGTTTGCACCACGAGTTCCGTACATTGCCGTAGCCGTAGCATCCTTCAAGATGGAAAATCCGTCAATCACTTCCGGATCCAATGCATTCAAATCGGCAGAAGATACCTGTACCCCGTCAATGATAATCAAAGGCGACGTAGCCTGGCTCAAGGTTGAAATTCCCCGAATCCAGAAATCAGAACCGTCCGCTCCGGGACGGCCGGTACGCTGGACAGCAACGACACCCGACAAACGACCGGCAAATGAGTTGGAAAGATTCGTTGAAGGAACCTTCAATTCCGCGGGACGGATAGCCTGCACCGAACCTACCATACTTGCCTTTTTCTGCCCTGTTCCGTAAGCTGTCACCACAACCTCTTCAAGTGCCTGTGCATCCTCCGACAAATCAATGGCAAGCACTTTCCGATTGCCAACTTTCACTTCTTTGGTTGTGTATCCCACATACGATACTTTCAGAACATCCTGCGGATTTGCCTGAATCACAAACTTACCGTCAATATCAGTAATAACACCTGTCGTGGTTCCCACAATAGCGACACTCGCTCCAATGATAGCCTCTCCTGTTCGCGCATCGGTAACGACACCCACAATTTCCGTTTTTTTGGCTTGTTGGACAGATTCCGTTTTACTCACTTTCAAAACAACATCATTGCCTTGAATCAGCCAGGTGATTCCGGTATTGGCAAAGACTTCATTTAATACCTTATCAATTGTACCCGAACAATTGACATTTTTCAGTCGAATGTTTTTCAAATCCGCTGCATTATAAAAAAAGACATAATTACTGTTTTTTTCAATGAGCATAATAGCTTCCTTGATAGTAATAGACTGTCCTTTTACCGTAATATGCCCCTGAGCTCCAAGGACCGTTAACGGATAAAAAAGCAAAACCAGCACGATACATTTGAAATATCGTACGCAACTTTGAAAACTGAGTGATTTTCTCATGCTTTAATTAAGTTTGATTAGACATATGGTTAATAAAAAAATAGGCTAGTATAAAATGAACCGGTCATCTACTTTCCGGATATTCAGATTCAAGCTGAAACGAATCTTATTGAGAACATTGTCCAAAGACTCATTATAATGAATACTGCCGCTAAACGAGACTTCATCCCGATGTACTCCCTCCATAAGAATATCAGTATGGTACATCCGGCTCACGATTTGAATCAATTGAGCCAACGGGACATCCTTAAAGTTGTATCTCCCGTTTTCCCAACTGATATTGGCTATATTATCTATTTGTGTTTGTGAATCCATCGAGTTGTAAGTAAGTTTTTGCAAGGGAAGCATTGCCGTTTTTTGGCGGGTAGACGGAATATTAAATTCAATTTCACCTTCGAACAGAGTTACTTCGCTACAATATGCGTCTTCTTGCTTTACCAAAAAGCAAGTTCCTTTCACCTCTATAAATGCATCGTTTATATATACCTGAAATGTGCTGCCCTTATGTTTTTGTACTTCAAACAAGGAATTTCCTTCCAGCCACACCCTTCTGTCTTGCATAAATGCCTTTGCATACCGGATCGAACTGCCCGGCTGCATCCATACTTTCGTGCTGTCGGGCAACACGTATAACTGATTCTTTTCTGCAATTATTTTAATGTTTTTTTCTACCCCCGTTTCATCCTGTACAGATAAAAACAGCAAACCTCCTATTATCAAGAGAATTGCAACGGCAGCAACCAACGGATGCCATAGTTCTATATGAACTAAAGTGAAATAAGAACAGGGAAAAAGGAAATTGAAGAGTAAATCAAGAAAATTTCCTCTTTTTTCAAATAAAATCGTTATTTATTGTAGGGATAAGCCAAGCTGCGGTGTATTTATATATGTAGCACCAATTAGCGAACAACAAGATTGAAATGGAAACAAATATAGATAAACGAAAAAGATTGATTAAAAGACTTCTGACTGAAGAACTGTTACCGGAAGAAAAGCAATGTCTGCTAAAAAGAAAATCGGTAGAAGAAGAGATGCAAAAACAATGGAAACAGTTTGCAGATGACCCGATTAAGTCCAAGATTAAAAAAAGGATATGGCAGAATATTCAGCATAGATGCGATGGCAAATCCAAAGCTTTAGTTCATATAGAACTTAGGTAATCCACACAACCAATCCCACGACCTATTTACATTCACCACATAAAAATCTGCCCGTAAGAAGGTAAATACTAAAAAAACCTTTTTTTTCAATGAAAGCGTAGGGTTACTGACTAATTAATAGTATTTATGTAAGAAACAAGTATCTAACAAATTACAGAACGTATGAAAACACTCTTATCATTGAAATCGATTTTACCGCTTGCATTATTGTTTTGCGCAACCAGCATTTCTGCAAATAAAATTATCTCAGTTGCCGACTTCGGTTTAAAACCCGACAGCCGTATCAACGCCGTGCCGTTTGTACAGAAAGCAATCGATGCCTGCAAAAAGAATCCCGGCTCCACTCTTGTCTTTCCCAAAGGAAGATACGATTTCTGGGCACAACATGCTATTGAAAAGGAATATCACGAGACAAATACATATGATGTAAACCCCAAGATTCTTGCTGTACTGTTGGACGAAGTCAACGACCTGACGATTGACGGTAACGGCTCGGAATTCATCATGCACGGGCGGATGCAACCATTCACTCTGGATTATTGCCAAAACGTTACACTGAAAAACTTCACCGTTGACTGGGATATTCCTTTAACCGCACAAGGCACTGTCGTTGAATCGACACCCGACTTCATGGAAATCGAAATCGACGCCTGCCAATATCCCTACATCATTGAAAACAAACGGCTTACTTTTGTTGGTGAAGGATGGAAAAGCAGCGTGTGGTCAATCATGCAGTTCGACCCGAAAACCCACTTCGTTTTGCCCAATACAGGTGACAATCTGGGGTGGCGCGGCTATGATGCAATGGAAGTTAGTCGCGGACGTGTCCGCCTGTCCGACCCTAAAAGGGAAGCAAACAAGTTCTATCCTGCAGCAGGCACTATCCTCGTGTTGAGACATAGCACCCGCGACCATGCCGGTATTTTCATTTTCCATAGCACAAACACTAAAATGGAAAACCTGAAATTGTTTCATACCTGCGGTTTAGGCATTCTATCGCAGTATAGCAAGGACATATCTTTCAATGACGTTCATATTATCCCGAACACTTCAAAAGGACGTGTATTAAGCGGACATGATGACGGCTTTCACTTCATGGGATGCAGCGGTCTGCTCAAAATTGAAAATTGTAGTTGGGCAGGACTGATGGACGATCCTATCAACATTCACGGAACCTGTTCACGAATCATGGAAGTCCTCTCCCCTACCCGTATTAAATGTAAATTCATGCAAGATATGAGCGAAGGCATGGAATGGGGACGCCCGGACGAAACCATCGGATTCATAGAACACAATACCATGCGTACGGTAGCCACTGGAAAGATGAATAAGTTCGAAGCGCTCAACAAAGCCGAATTTATCATCGAACTGTCCGCCCCACTCCCTGCCGGAGTAGAAGCGGGATATGTAATAGAAAACCTGACTTGTACGCCGGACGCGGAAATACGCAACTGCCGTTTCGGAAGCTGCCGTGCACGTGGTTTGCTTATATCTACCCCTGGAAAGGTCATTGTCGAAAACAACATATTCGAATCAAGCGGTTCCGCTATCTTAATTGCTGGAGACGCCAATGCCTGGTATGAATCAGGAGCAGTAAAAGATGTGTTGATACGCAACAATGTTTTCCGCTATCCATGCAACTCCTCGCTTTACCAATTCTGTGAAGCCGTAATCAGCATTGATCCGGAAATACCGACACCGGAACAGAAATACCCGTATCATCGCAATATCCGGATTGTAGACAACACTTTCCATCTGTTTGACTATCCGATTCTTTTCGCCCGTTCGGTAGATGGATTGACTTTCTCCAACAATACTCTGATACGCGATACAACCTATCAACCATATCATTATCGTAAAGAAGGCATCACTCTGGAAGCCTGCAAATCTGTGATTATTTCAAACAACAAGATTGAAGGGGATGTATTAGGGCGTACTGTAAAGTTTGAAAACATGAAATCATCCGATATAAAAATCAGCAAGAATCCATTCTTTCAAAAAATCAAATAATTAAAAGATCAGAGTGGTGCTTTAGGTTACTTGAAGCTATGCTTTTCAGTCTCTAAAGCACCGCTTTCCTTCATTAAAATGAATGTTATCCCATAAACACAATAAACAAAGGCAGATTATCTTTAATAAATTTCAATGCCAACGTAATCTGGCGTTCTATCGCCTTCTCCGTAACTGCACATTGTTCTGCAATCTCCTTATTAGTTAAATGCTGTTCGCGACTCATTCTGAAAATACGTTGTCGTTGTGGTGGAAGTTGAGCAATCAATCTATCTATATAGTTTTTCAAATCAGCCGCATCCAATTCCTCTTCTATATCGTATGACTTCTCAAACCCTTTCAAAGCTGTCATTTTAAAGTTCAACTCATTAAAATACCTGCGTGAATAATTGAAAATGATATTGCGGGTAATGATGAAAAGGAAACCGTCAAAGTTTTTGGTTTCATCAAAAGTATCTCTTGATTCCCAAACCTTTACAAAAACATCTTGTACCACTTCAGAAACCTCAGAAGAAGAAGTTATATAAAGCCGAGCAAAGTTATAGACCTTCAACCAGTAACGATCATATAACAATGCAAAAGCAGCTGTGTCCCCACCTCTCACCTTTTCAAGAATAACTTTCTCTTCCATCTTTTTCTAATTACAATACAAAAATAAGGAAACAATTATTAAACACAACATTTTTTAAGGATTTTATTTCACATATAGCTGTCAATTTCTCTTCAGAAGAAAAAATAGTAATCATTCAAATGGTTCATTATCACTAAGTCCTACAGGAACTATGTCATTTTATCTATTTCTCGTGAATAGGTTTAATTCATTTTTATTCAGTTTCGGGTTAATTGAGAGAAATAGTTTATTTTCATATTCTCCCCATACATAAAAATGAAAATCCTCTTTCAACCTATCACCGCCGCTCTGAAACGTCCTGTTCATCGCACTTACAGGATGGTGATAGGTTGTCGGTAACCTATCATCTTCATCTATCACCTATCACCATCCGGTTGACGTACATCTATACTTCCCTAGGCTTTCCCCAAACCATATAATGCATATGCAACCTACAACATTTTGTTTCAAGTAATGGAACACTTAGTTTCATGCCTTTGAAACTAAAGTTTCAAGCAATGGAAACTAGAGTTTCAAACGGGGGAAACAAGAGTTTCAAGTGTATGAAACTAAAGTTTCAAGCTGATGAAACTGGAGTTTCAGGGTAGGAAACTTCTATTTACATGTGGGCTTCTGTTTGTATACAGACTTCGCCTACATCGGGTGGTGATAGGTGACAGATAAAGGTGATAGGTTACCGACAACCTATCACCACTCTGTAAGCACGATGAACAGGACGTTTCAGAGCGGTGGTGATAGGTTGAAAGAGGATTTTCGTTTTTATGTATGGGAGAGAAAGTACGAAAGATCAAATTTTCCTGTATTTGTTCAGGGACAGTTATATTCAAAATTTAGTTTGTTTCTGTACGTTCATTAGTAAGTTCCACCAGTATTATTGTTTTTCTTCAAAAAATAAGAAGGTGTATTCCATTTATTATTAACTAGTTACAAATTAATTCTATTTTTTCTTTCACTTTTTTACAAAGTCGATGTGGGGTTAGAAAGGAGTACTGTGTATTTAATAGTATAAGAGTAAAAACAAAAGTTTAAACCAACAAGATAAAATAGGATGAATAAGGTTGAAAAGAAAAGTTTAATCAAAAGCTTGCTATCGGACAGATTAACCAAAAAGCAACGCAAAGAGTTTGCTGACTTGGAACCGATAGATATAGAAATTAGAAAACAATGGAATGAATCTGGCAACAGACTTGTTGATGTAGAGATAAAAGAACAAATATGGAAAAAAGTAAAAAACAGATGTGAATGCAAGAAAAAGAACCAAGTTCCTGTAGAACTTAGGTGGTATTTTGCTGCAGCTTCATTAGCTCTTTTATTAACGATAGGCGGCTTCTGGTTCAAGTCAAATGGAGACAAGATTGCAGATGAGTTCATTAAGATCACTGCCCAACAAAGCCAGATGTACACTTTGCCGGATAGTACTAAAGTATGGATGGAGCCCGGAAGTTCTATTAAATACGCAAAATCATTCGATAAAAATAGAAAAGTATGGCTCAGCGGCAATTCATTATTTGAAGTCTATAAACATACAGGAAGTACTTTCCAAGTTTATATCGATAAAGCATTCATAGAGGTAAAGGGGACGTGTTTCCACGTTAAACAGACCAACACTGAAAAAAACGAAATAACTCTGTTTAACGGTAAAATAGAATTTAATGTTGAAGCCACCGGGCAGAAAACTGTCATGAAACCTCTGCAAAAAGTGATTTACAATCCGAACAATGCCGAGACAAGATTAGAACAGATTGCTAACATAAAATGGGAAAACGGGAAATACAACTTTACCGATATTCCTTTGCAAGAGCTAATCAGCATTATCAACCAGATGTATAATTCGGATGTCACATTGGCCAAAGGTATCAATCACGAATCTGCATTCACCGGCAGTATCCGCTACGATGAACCACTGGAAGATGTTATCAATAAGATTTGTTTCACACTAAACCTGAATAAAGAAGAACATGCAAATAGAATCTTTATAAAAAACTAATATTAAACTTATGTCTAATCTAAAATGCAAAAGCATGAGAAAAATTCATTTTTTTGACAAGAAACGATATCTGAAGTATATCGTATTGCTGTTGCTTTTTTACCCGCTCAACATTTTAGGAGCGCAAGGAGTAATCTCAGTAAAAGGGCAGGCAATGAGTATCAAACAAGCTATTCAGCTAATTGAAAAAAACAGTAACTACACGTTTTTCTACAATGCTGCAGACTTGAAAAACACAACCAACAAAAATTTCAATTGTGAAGGCTCCATTGAAGAAGTTCTGAAAGAAGTATTCAATGGCAGCGGAATTACCTACATGATCAAAGGAAACGAGATCATACTGAAAGTAAACAAAGAAGAGAGCACCCAACAGCAACCTAAAAAGAAGCGTAGTGTTACGGGTACGGTGGTGGATGCCGAAAATGGCGATCCGGTCATCGGTGCCACCGTTGTGGTGAAAGGACAGAAAGACGGAGTCATTACCGACCTGGACGGTAATTTCACCATCTCGGTCAGCGGCTCAAGGGTACAACTGGAATTCAGTTACATCGGCTACAAGAAAAAGACAGTCGATGTGGGTGACCTCGGTGTCATCAATGTAAAGATGGAATCGGACAACCAGTTGTTGAGTGAAGTAGTGGTAGTAGGTGCCGGTACACAGAAAAAGGTCAGCGTCACAGGTTCAATCACCAGTGTGAAAGGTATGACTTTGAAAGCCCCCAGTTCATCATTAACTTCTTCTTTTGCCGGTAAACTTTCCGGAGTTATCGCAATGACAAAGTCCGGTGAGCCCGGAGCAGCTTCAGAATTCTACATCCGTGGCGTAAGTACTTTCGGTGGACGTGCCACTCCGTTGATTCTGCTCGACGATGTAGAAATATCTACTTCCGACCTGAATAACCTTCCTGCTGAAACCATTGAAAGTTTCTCTATCCTGAAAGATGCTTCCGCAACCGCCATTTATGGTGCACGCGGTGCAAACGGTGTCATGCTGATCACCACCAAGACAGGTAAAGAAAACGAGAAGACACGTATCAACGTAACTCTCGAAAATTCTTTCAACAAGCCGATGAATATGCCGAAATTTGTAGACGGAGCTACATGGATGGAACTCTACAATGAAGCACAAATTACCCGCAACCCACAAGCTACCCCCAAATACACCCAACAAGCTATCGACAACACACGCAACCATATAAACCCCTATGTATATCCGGATGTAGACTGGCAAGACATGATTTTCAAAAACATGAATATGAACCAACGTGTAAATGTCAACATCTCCGGCGGTGGTAGCAAGGCGTCTTATTATATGAGCTTACAAGCCAATCACGACACTGGTCTGCTGAATACCAAGAAAGTATATTCCTATGACAACAATATTAACAACTGGGGATACAACTTCCAGAACAACATTTCATACAAAGTCACTCCGACCACAAAAATTGACTTGCACATGAATGCGCAGATCCGCAACCAGAAAGGGCCCAACTATAGTACCTCCAGTCTGTTTGCCATGATGTTGTCTACCAACCCTGTATATTTCCCCGCCACCTTCCCCGCACAAGAAGGAGACACGCACATCCGTTTCGGTAATGCACGCTGGGCAGGTTCAAGTTTGCGTACCAACCCCTACGCCTATATGTTGAGTTCATTTAAAGAAAACAACGAGAACACATTAAATACTTCTCTGAAAATCAACCAGAAACTGGACTTCGTCACCAAAGGGTTGAGTATCCAGGCTATGGTGAACTGGAAGAACTGGTCATCATCCAGTTACAATCGTAGCATCAATCCTTATTACTATGGAGTGAAAGCCGGCAGCTACAATCCAGCTAACCCGACAGACTACGAAATGGAAGCGTTGAACACCAACGGGACTGACTATCTGGCAACTTCCGCAATAGGCAAATCTTCTGACCAGACATTTTATATGGATGCCCGTCTGAACTACGACCGCCAGTTCAGTTTACATCATATCACAGGTATGTTGATGTACATGCAACGTGAATACCGCAGTGATGTACTGCCGCAACGCAACCAAGGTATCTCCGGACGTTTCACTTACGACTACGGCCAACGCTACCTTGTTGAATTAAACTTCGGTTACAACGGTACCGAACGTCTGGCTAAGAAAAGCCGCTTCGAATTCTTCCCTGCCATTTCATTAGGTTGGGTAATCAGTAACGAACAATTCTTTGAACCCATGACCGATATGATCGACAATCTGAAAATCAGAGGTTCTTACGGTCTGGTTGGTAGTGACGAAACCGGTATGGGTGCCGGAGCACAACACTTCCTTTACATCGATCAAGTATATCTCAACAATATCGGCTTCACCACCGGTGTAGATATGAATTACACCCTAAGCGGACCGCAAATGATTACATATGCCGTGCAGAATGCAAGCTGGGAACGCGTGAAGAAACTCGACATCGGTCTTGACCTCGAACTGTTCCGCCAACTCACCATTACTGCCGACTACTTCAAAGAACGCCGTTACAACATCTTGCTGAACCGGGAAGCATGGCCGGAATCACTGGCATACTACACCGCAAAACCGTGGAGCAATAAAGGTAAGGTAGACAACTGGGGACTCGAACTAAGTGTCAACTGGCACAAAGAAATCATCAAAGACCTCTTTGTCGATTTCCGCGGAAACTTCACTTATACGGAAAACAAATATGTCGATTTGGATGAACCTGTTTATCCGTACGTATGGAAAACATCTACCGGAAAGCCACTTAGCCGCACTACCGGTTATGTCGCAGAAGGATTGTTCAAAAGTCAGGAAGAAATAGACAACAGCCCCGAACAGAATTTGGGTAGTGTGGTGAAACCCGGTGATATCAAATACCGTGACATCAACGGTGACGGTAAGATTGATGACAACGACCAGGTGATGCTTTCACCTTATGGCACAACCCCGCGTATCCAGTATGGTCTGGGTATGAACATTACCTATAAGAAGTTCGACTTCGGAGTGTTCTTCAACGGTTCCGCCAAGCGTAAAATCATGGTCAGCGGTGTCACACCGTTCGGAGAAAGCGACTATAACGTGATGCAATTCATCGCTGACGAACGTTGGACGGAAGCTAACCCGAACCCGAACGCTACTTATCCACGTCTGGGATTGGTCGGTTCGCAGACAGCCAATAACAACGTAGCCAGTTCATACTGGATGCGCAACGGTAACTTCCTGCGTTTCAAAACATTGGAGCTCGGATACAGTTTCAGATACGGTCGTGTCTATCTTAGTGGCGATAATTTAGCTGTTTTCAGCCCGTTCAAGCTTTGGGATCCGGAACTCTCTTACAATTCTTACCCGTTGCAACGCACATTCAACGTCGGCGTACAACTTAATTTCTAAACAGTAACTTTAAATTTTATACTCACATATATGAGACTGAAAGATACATTAACCAAAATAGGCGGAATGCTCGCGATAGCAGCTTGCTGTCTTACATCTTGTGACTATCTGGACGTTGTTCCTCCCGAACAAGCCGGACTGAAAGATGCCACTAAAACGCCGGAATCGACTAAAGGTTTCTTATATTCCTGCTATGCCGGTATTAAAGACTTCTTCCCCTGGCAATATACAGGAGTAGAAGCATCAACAGATGAATATGCCCTGCCTCCATTATGGAGCCACGACGGACAGAAGGTGGCATGGGGGCTCGCTACGCCCGGCAATGCCTCTGCATGGAAATGGGGTACGTTCTACCGCTATATCGGCCAGTGCCATTTGTTCCTCTCGCAATTGGAGAACGCACAAGGCATATCCGACGTGCTGAAAAAGGAATGGAGCGCAGAAGCGAATTTCCTAATCGCTTACTATCACTACCGCTTGCTGGAGTATTACGGCCCGATTCCCATCACCGACTCATATATCGATATGGATACGCCTTCCAACGAATATAACGGTCGTTCACACTTCGACTATGTAGTGAGCTGGATTTGCATGAAGCTTGACAAAGCGGCAGAAGACCTTCCGGCATCCCGTGTGGGAGACGAATGGGGACGTGCCACTTCTACCATAGCCAAAGCTATCAAGGCTCGTATACTGCTCTATGCGGCTTCTCCGCTATGGAACGGTCAATTCCCTTTCCCCGAATGGAAAAATGAAAAATATACTACACCGGGATATGGATATGAACTCGTGAGCAGGACTTACGACCCTGATAAATGGGAACGCGCACTGACCGCTTGTAAAGATGCATTGGAATGGGCGGAAGGCGACGGTGGAAACGCACTAATGGGTATCACTGCCTGTGATAATCTGATCAGTAATGACCAGCTAGGTGATCCTTTCAAGAAATTGAAAGCACCGGTAGACAATGACGCATTTACAGACGAATTCAAGAAACGTATCATGCTGATGCGTTACATCGTAACGACACGCTACTCTGACGGAAACAAGGAAATGATTTGGGGAGTGGCAGGAACGGATACTTACAACCAAAAATTGGCTTGCTTGCCCCTGCATTGCAGTAAACAGAACAATGGTACTTACTGGAACGACGGATATAGCGGCATATCACCCTACCTCAATGCCGTAGAAAAATTCTATACGAAAGACGGTATCTTACCTCGCATCGCTGCCGAACAAGGCACTTTTGCGGCAGAAGATACATGGTATGAGCCTTACAAGGGCGACATCATTCGTCTTAACTCCAACCGCGAACCCCGTTTTTATGCGTGGATTGCATTTGACGGCGACCAGTATGCTGTGAAGTTAAACAACGGCGAACCATTGGAAATCAATCTGAAGGATCCTGCCAAGCAAGGAAAAAGCGTCACAGGCAACAGTGCACGTAACTACTGCGTAACCGGTTATCTCTGCAAGAAATTCATCCGTCCGAACACTAACTGGACACAGTACGGAAACCTTGACCAGAAAGATTATCCCGCTACGCTCGTCCGTCTGGCGGAACTTTATCTGAACCTGGCAGAATGTTATGCGTCCAAAGACAATCCGGATGAAACCAGCGCATTGAAGTATTTGAATGTGATTCGCCGCCGTGCCGGTATTCCTGAATTGACACACGAAATAATCGAAGCATCAGGAATGTCCTTAGTAGAATGGGTACGCAACGAACGTTTTATTGAATTGTATGGTGAAGGTCACCGCTACTATGATGCCCGTCGTTGGATGACCGCTCCGCAAGCGTTTGCTGCCGGTGTACGCAAAGGACTCAATATAGAAAAGTTGGAAAATCCTTCTTTCGAAGAATTGAACCAACCTGTTGCCGTACAACAGGATTTCAAATGGGAGAATCGTATGTATCTGGCTCCGGTATTCGTGAACGAAGTGTATAAAAACACACAGATGGTTCAAGCACCGGAATATTAATCTTAAACAAGTATACAAATATGAAGAAATTAATATATTCATTCCTTTTCTTGGGAGCAATCACTGCACTCGGAGGCTGTAAGGAAGACAGCTACGAAGACTTGATCCCTGAGCAATATGACAAAATTCTCTATCTGAAAACCTATGGTCAACAGACTATAGAGCTCTTTGACGACGGATCACAGGTAGACTATTCACTGACTGTCGTAAAAACCGGAAGTAACCCGGCGGCTACCGCACAGGCACAAGTAAAAATCATGTCGCAAGCTGAAGTTGACAAAGACGCACGTTACCAAGGAAATAATTACAAGGTACTATCATCTGCTTGTTATACTTACAAGTCTGAACCACTCGAACTTACTTCTGCCGACGCTTATAAACAGGTGAAGATGAAATTGTCTCCTGCCAAAATTTTGGAGGAAATAGCCGAAACAAAGGACGAAAATCCCAATTATGTGTATATCATTCCTTTCCGTCTCAGCAGTCCGAACGACCAAGTCAACCAAGACAAAAAAGATTTGATATTGAAACTGAATGTCACCAAGTTGAGCATTTATTTCAAGAAAGGAAGTCAAATGGTTAATTTGAACACTGTAACAGGAGACGAATGGGCGTTTGAAGCAGGAATGGCTATGGTATCAGGCGTACAGAATACGTGGAATTTCACCGCTCAAATAGAAGTAGACCGAAGCGATGAGGCATTAAATGCGTATAACACAGCTAATGGCACCGCTTACCTGATGACTCCCGAAGCGGCAATCGTAAATATCAATGAAGGTGTATTCGAAGCAGGTAATAACGAAGCTGCGGCTGCGATAAGAATCAGACGAGCCGGATTAGCCAAAGGATATACTTATCTAGTTCCTTTGAAACTTAAACCTATCACAGAAATAGAAACCATTTCTGTTAGTGAGAAGTTGCATTATATAATATTGGAATATCCGCTAGATCCGGAAGCTGACAGAATTGAATTGACAACAGAAAGCTTCTTCGATGTGTATGGTTGGCATATCAGTAATGATTATGGCAATTTGATTGACAATAATAATGAGACTCATTTTGAAACTCAGTATTGGGCAATTACCGGAAATACAACTTATGGTACTCCATTAGATGTTAGAATAGGCAAAGAGGTACACTCCGTCATGTTTGAATACATAACCAGAGGAGGTGGTAATACCAATCCACAAGATATATCACTCTGGGCTTCCAACGATGATGAAGTTACAACAAATAGCGAATCCGCTAGATGGTTCAAACTAGGTGATGTTTCAGGTGTTCCAGCACGATATGAAGCACACAAAAAATACTCATCCAAAGTGTTTGTTTCCTCCCAGCCATTTAAATATATAAGAATAGCCGTTAAAACTGGAAATGAACCGGTAGACGGAACAGGCACTGCAGGCGGTTGCTGGGGTATGGCCGAACTTAAAATATGGGCAAATTAAAATTAACCATTAAAGTTAACTATTTATGAAACATATATACAATTATCTGATTTTCCTCTTATGTCTCTTTACCATGACCGTTTACACCGGCTGTAAAGACGACGAAGAAGAACTTGTAGCCAAGCAATTTGAAATTGACGGAAGCGAACTGAACAAAGAAATCGACTTCCGCAGCACAACAATCTCAATACCCGTAAAGACTAACATGCGTGTAAGTGAGTGGTCTGTAAATTCCAATCAGAAATGGGTAACTGCATTCCAGCAAAAGGATGAAATAATTTTATCTGTTCTGGACAGCAAATTGACAAACGAACGTACTGCCAAAGTCAATGTCACATCAGAAGTTGTTGATGCCAACTATACTATTACCCTGACACAATATGGCATTAATGACGTTCAGTTTAAGAATGACACCAGAGTTCCTATCATCAGCGCTATCGCAGACGCAAGTCAAGGAGAAGGCTGGAACATCGAAAAAACATTCGATGGAGTAAAGGACCCTGCCCTGACACAACCTGACGGAAATCATTTCCACTCGCCATGGGGAGAAACCAACTTCCCATTCCACATTACATACACTGTTGATCCCAATAAGCAGATTGACTACTTTATCTATTATCCGAGAAATGGAAATGGAAACTTCGGGGAGTTCAGCGTCAGTGTACTACCTGCCGGCAAAGCGGACAACGAACAAAATTATGTGGATGTCGGAAGCTTTGACTTCAAGTTTGCCGAAGGTACAATCAATGGAATTAGCGGTATTCTGACTAAAGGTATTATAGCTGATAAAGTAAAATTCACAATTCAAAGTGGATTAGGAGGCTTTGTAAGTTGCGGGGAAATGGAATTCTATGAAAAGACTAACTATCGCGACATGAATGCTCCTATACTGAATGTCTTTACAGACCTCACTTGTTCTGAGCTGAAACCCGACGTTACCAATGAAGCAATCGAAGCATTGACCAGCAATACCCTGAAACGCGTAGCTAAAGCACTCCAAAACAATACGTACGATGAATGGGAGAAAAATTTCCGTATCCGGGAGTATGAAGCATATAGCAACAATAATTATTGGGCTAACCGCATACAAACTAAGAAATATTCAGATTTGGATAACCCGACGGGTATCTATGTGAAAAAGGACGAGGAACTGATGGTTTTGGTCGGTGCAATACCTGAAGGACAGCAAGTTTCACTGCAATGTATATGGGAAGAGGGTGGAGTCAAGCAAGACTTCGACCATCAGGATCCGAACGCGCAAAACTACGTACAAACAGCAGCCAGCGGAGATAAATACTCATTAGTAGAGGGCGTGAATATGTTGAAGATGAATGGACAAGGACAGCTCTTTATCATGTACAATGTGCAAGGAGAAGGATTGAAACAGAATCCGGCTCCGGTCAAAATCCATATTCCACTGGGACGTGGTATTGTCAATGGTTTCTTCGACCTGAAAGAGCATAAGACGGATGCCAAATATGCGGAATTGTTGAGCAAAGCAACCCACAAATATTTCTGTGTGCGCGGCGAACGGATGATGTTCTACTTCCACCGTCTCAAAATGCTGGATGCAGCGCCTACAGAAATCTTGTCTGCAATTCATCTTTGGGATGATATTCTGAAATGGGAACAGGAAATGAGTGGGGTTGAGAAATACCGTCAAGACGGATATTACAATAACCATATGTTTTCCATATCTCCGGAAGGAAGCTACATGTGGGCGTCAGACTACCGCGTAGCTTTCGTTTACACCTACCTGAAAAACATTCTGCTCTATGACAACGTAATGGCAGCAGAAGATAACGCATGGGGGCCGGCACACGAAATGGGACACGTTCATCAATATGCCATCAACTGGCCGGGTTCTACGGAATCAAGCAACAACTTGTTCTCCAACTACGTCATCTACCGTCTAGGCAAGTACAAATCACGTGGACGCGGTCTGGATTATATGGCAAAATCGGTTTATGGAGACGGACGCGCATGGTATAATATGGGCAGTTCTACACACCAAAACGAAGATACCGAGGTGCATATGCGTATGAACTGGCAACTTTGGATATATTACGAATTATGTAAGGGAACTGCAGAGAACCCGACTATTTGGCCGAGAATATTTGAAATCATGCGTACAACATACAAGGATATTCCGGAAAGCGACCCGGGCAGACGTCAAATGGCATTTGTAAAAGCGGTATGTGATGCCACACAGGAAGACTTGACGGAATTCTTCGAAACATGGGGATTCTTCAAACCTGTAAGTGAATCTATCAATCAGTATGGTACGTTTGAATATACGGTTAGCAAATCTATGATCGCAGAAACCAAGCAGTATATCAAGAACAAAAATTATCCGAAAGCCGCTCCGATCCAGTATATCGAAGACCGTAAGCAGGAATTCTTCCCTGAAGGTGATTATCGCTTCAAGGAGGTAGGTAATGTAGGTTACTATACTACATTCAAAGATAATGTAAAGATAAGCAAGACTCCGACTTACACAGAAAAAGCTTCCACACAAGGAAAAGCAATCAGTGTCAGCAACGGAGAACAAGCGGTAGCCTTTGAAGTTAGAAAACAAGAAACCGGCAGCAACGGGGAAAAGATTATGGGTGATGTGGTTTACTTCTCCAATTCTTTCGAATTCTTTGTTCCGCGCACCGTCTCTATAGCAGGTTGCGGCATTTACGCCGTACAAGCAGACGGAGCACGCATACTGATGGAAAAGAAGTAAGTTAATCACTATAAAGAGAGGAAATACTACAAAAACTATTTATACGATATTGTTATATCATAATAGATAGACTTTTGTGGTATTTCCTCTTCTTTTATCAACCGCTAACATATTAATGACATGAAAAACATAACTACGAACTTATTAAGTATTTTTCTCTGCGGAAGTATACTTCACGCCTGTTCTTCCAGCGATAAAACACTGATTCCACCTTCTCCCAATTTTGAAGAGGAGGAAATTAAAGAGATAACACTCCCCGAGGACATCCAAATTATCCCGGTCGGTGGAAAAGCCAGTGAATGCCAACCGGGTTCTGACATAGACAAATCTTATGACGGTAAATTTACTATAGGAACCTCCGAATCCCATTACCATAGCTCATGGAGCAACACCTCCTTCCCGGTTACTTTGGAGTATTTCTTCAAAGGAGATATGGAAATCAATTACTTTATCTATTATACCCGCTCCGGCAATGGTAATTTTGGTGAAGTAGAAGTGTATACCTCTACCGACTCCGCCAGAAAGAATTATACATTACAAGGAACTTATGACTTCAAAATGAAGAATGCTCCGAGTAGGATCGTTTTCAAGGAAGGCATAAAAGCTACAGGAGTAAAATTCGTTGTAAAAAGCGGGCTTGGCAACTTTGTAAGTTGCGATGAAATGCATTTTTTCCAGAAAAATACAGACAAGACATTAGAAGGCAAATTGCTGACTGTATTTAAAGATATTACTTGCAGCGAATTGAAGCCTGATGTTACAGATAAAGAAATCAATAAGTTACCCAACAAATATTTCATACATATAGCCGAAGCGCTAAAAAATGATTCTTATGACGAATGGGAGAAAGAATTCCGTATCCGCAAATACAATGCCTATAGCAATGTCAACGAATGGGCGGAAAAGTTAATGACCAAGCATTACAGCAGCCTGGACAACCTAACCGGAATTGCTGTGGAAAAAGACAATGAAATTATCGTTCTCGTCGGCGACACTTATGGACGCGAAGTTTCACTACAATGTGTGGGAGAAGAAAAAACAAACTTTGGGGAAGCAAAGGAATATGTACAGACTGCCGCTTCGGGGGATGTTTATTACCTGGAACCGGGCATCAACAAGTTCAAAATGCGTAACAAAGGACAATTGTTTGTCATGTACAACTGTGACCTGACCAGTAATCCGAAACCGATAAAAATACATATCCCGTTAGGGAGCGGAACGGTCAGCGGCTTTTTTGACCTGAAAGAACATAAGACAGATGCCAAATATGCAGAGTTGTTATCCAAAGCCACTGACAAGTATTTCGGGGTGCGTGGTGATAAGATTATCTTTTATTTCCACCGGGATAAACTTCGCGAGTTCGTAAAAGATGAAATTTTATCCGCCATCAACCTGTGGGACAACATTATCGGTTGGGAACAAGAGTTGATGGGTATTGAAGATGTGCGACCCGCTCAGGTAAACAATCATTTGTTTGCTATTTCACCCGAAGGTGCTTATATGTGGGCATCAGATTATCGCATCGCATTTGTATATACTTATCTCCAGAATATCTTGCTATATGATAATGTAATGAGTGCCAAAGACAATGCTTGGGGACCCGCACATGAAATCGGACATATTCATCAATTGGCAATTGACTGGCCGAGTTCCACCGAATCATCCAATAATCTGTTTTCAAACTTCATCCTATATAAACTAGGTAAATATTGCTCTCGCGGCACGGAATTAAATCTCCCCAAAGCAGCAGACAACCGTATTACTGACACAAGTGGAAATATCACGAAAATGACCCTTTCGGAAGCCCATTGTGTACTCAACCGCCCTTGGTGCAACTTCGGCAGCAATTATCAGGGAGAAAATACAGAACTACATATGCGTATGAACTGGCAGCTATGGAACTACTATCACCGCTGCGGACACAAACCTGATTTCTGGCAAAGATTATTCAAACTCATGCGCGAAAATCGTACTGCTTCCAATAATCCGGGAGTCAAACAACTTCTGTTTGCCCGGATGGCCTGTGAAGCGGCACAGGAAGACCTGACCGAGTTTTTTGAAATGTGGGGATTCTTTGTACCGGTAGATACACAATTAGACCAATATGGCAGCTACCAATATACCGTGACGGAGAATATGATTAAGGAAACCAAACAAGCTATGGCTAAATATCCGAAGAAAGCCAAGCCGTTCTACTATCTGGAAGACCGGAAAGCAGGTGATGAGGGACTGGACACTACTCCACCGGATGTGGGTTACTACACGCAGTTCCAAACGATACGACCTATCACTAAAGATATAAAAGGACATATCAACGGACGGGAAGTGACTATCACCAACGGAGATGAAGCAGTAGCCTTCGAACTCAGGGAAAAAGACGCTAATGGAAAACTACTCTATTTTTCTACTTTCACCAAGTTCGAGATTCCACTGGCGGTATCGCTGACGTATGCCAAGTTATACGCTGTACAGGCTGATGGAAAACGTATTAATTTGGAAGAATGAACCCCATAAAAACATTCTTTATCAAATAGCTGATAATTTATAAAAAGAAAGACATGAATTTACCAACTCCCAACCCGTCTTGAACAGGTTAGTTGGAAATTCATGTCTTTCATCACCATCAATCAACCTTACCCTAATTATCCAATCACTTTCAATCTATAGCCCATGAATCACGCCATTCTATCACAGGAATTTCTCCCTCAAACCGAACAGGTAACCAAATATAACGTGAATTAATCAAGTCCGTCTTTTTCCAGCGGTCAAACATGGCAATATAAGTATCTTTCTTTCCAACGACCTGTAATATGTGAGTACTCTGCCCATAAAATGTTTTTTCAGCATCCTTTCCACGACATGGGTTAGTCTTTAATGTCCAAGGTCCCAATATTGAGTCAGAGACAGCATATAATGCCTTATTAGGAGACCATCCCGTACAACCGGAAGTTATCATATAGTACTTCCCGTTTCTTTTGAATACAGCAGGAGCCTCCCGGGATTTTTTCACAAAATTACGGGTAAACGTACCAGTGTGATCAAGATAATCATCTGTCAATAAACTAATATGTAATGTCGCATTACCCTCTGATGAATATAGTAAATATGCTTTACCGTCATCATCCTTAAACAACGTCATGTCACGACTCATACTTTGATTAGGACGCATAGAACGTATATAAGTAAACTCTCCTGCCGGAGTATCGCTGACAGCTACGCCGGCACACGCTTTCGAATAATCATCACTGTCGACATGTAACCACATAACGAATTTTTTCGTTTTCTCATTATAGATTACTTTGGGACGTTCCAAGACTTTAGAAGGATGAAGATCTGATGATACGTCTGTCAAGTCCGGCTTTAATGCAATTCCCTCAAAAGTCCAGTTATACAGGTCTTTTGAAGAATAACAAGATATTCCTCCGGCTTCTGTACGGTAACATTCCCAATTGGGTACATTCGGATTCCAATAAGTGGAATCCCCTTTCAACTCGCCATACCAGTAATAAATTCCTTCATGATAAAGGACACCTCCACCATGGGCATTTATCATTTGCCCTTTCGTATCTTTCCACAATGTCCCGGATTCAACTATCCGTCTTTCTTTCACTAATTCAAAGACAGAACTTGAAGTATGCCGGTTGGATAAAACCGGAATACCGACAGTCATTAAATAATCTCCGGAATAAACTTTACCAGAGAGAGCACTTTTACGACTACCTGCAGGTACATTCAGTTCATTCAAACAATAAAAGGCGTCAGCATCAAGCCCTTTTAAAACCACATTGTTCAAAGGCGAGGCATAGCGGGGATGCAAATTATAAGCAAACAATACAGCTCTGTCCCGGTCTTTGGCTGCATACAGAAAAGCCGCATGGTCAGTTTCATAAGGAGACACAAGCCGATATTGATCCCCATCCAAAATGACAGGTTTCAATCTGTTAAAATCTTTCACAGCCTGATAACAAAGTGAGAGCTCCTTTTCAGTCATCTGTTGTGTACGAATATCAAAACCCAATTTACACATCATAGCGACATCAAGGCGAAACTTCAGAGGTTGTTTTCCCCAACCAGTCACATGAGCGGCCATACTCTTCACCGGAAAGAAATGAGAAAATCCCCACTGAATAAATATTCTTTCAACAGGATCAGTATTGTCACTAGGCCAAAACTCTGTGAAATATTTAAGAGCCTCATAATCAGAACGACCACCGCCACCTGAACAAAGCATCATCGGCAAATCCGGATATTTCTTCTTAATCCGTTCAAATACTTGATACAATCCCCTGACATAATTGATATACAAATGGCTTTGATTGTTCTTCAGATAAGATGAATAAATATTAGTAATAGGACTGTTGCAATCCCATTTGAAATAAGCGATGCCCGGATATTTAGACATCAACCCGTCCACAACTCCAAAAACATAATCCTGAACATCGGGATTGCTTAAATCAAGCACCAACTGATTTCGGAAATAATACTCTTCCCGATTCGGCAAACGAATCACCCAATCACGATGCCGTTCATAAAGTTCACTCTTGGGATTTACCATTTCCGGTTCAATCCAAAGCCCGAATTTAATACCTTTATCAGTAGCTGTTTTTACTAAATAACCGATTCCGTCAGGAAGCTTGTTTTTTGTTTCTTCCCAATCTCCTAATCCTTGATGATCACTGCTACGAGGATATTTATTTCCGAACCAGCCATCATCAAGCAAGAACATATCCACCCCCAGTTTTACCGCCTCATCCATAAGGCCGGACAGTTTCCGCTCATCAAAATTAAAATAAGTGGCTTCCCAATTATTCAACAATGTCATACGGTCTGCCATCCCATCCTTCAGTTGGTACTTACGTGCCCAATCATGAAAATTCCGGCTTGCAACTCCTTTACCGGAAATACTATACGTGAAGATAAATTCCGGAGTGACAAATGCCTTACCCGGTTTCAGCTCATATTCCGAAGCATAGGGATTAATTCCGGAAAGTACCCGGAGATTATTCTGATGATCCTTCTCAAAAGTGAACCGGTAATTTCCTGTCCATCCGAGTGTACCTAACAAAACCTCTCCAGTTCCCTCTGCTGCCGGTTTATCAAACGCAAGTATAAAGAAAGGAGAGCAGAACATATTTGCCCGACTTCCCAATTTGGTATCCAACACTTTTTTCCCATATGATAATTGAGATTCTGTCAGGTTTACCTCATGTGCCCAATTGCCTACAAATTCAGTCAAGTAATAAGAATTGCTTGTAAAGTGAAGTAATGAAGAAGCATAATTGTACAACACGACAGGTTTCTTTTCATTATGCCATATTTCTGTATATGTCTTAATGATATCCTGTTCGGGATAAGATATATAATGTAAATCCACATTGACGGGATACATATCATCACACAAATGAATAACCGTTTCTACACTTCCATCCGCATTTTCTCGCATCTCATGTTTTTTATATTTCAACACCAGAGAAGGATTTCCATCGTTGTGTAACACACGGATGGCAGGCTCATAATAATCTTCCATGCCATGTGTCAGATAAACTTCCTTACCCGACGGAAGATGTCCGAAGTCAGTCTCAAACTTCAGACGTTTACCCACATATTGTTGATAAACACGTCCGTTACCGGCTACTTTATATATAAGATCCACATTTCGGGTCGAAATCCGAATCACCTGTTTCTCATTTCCGCTTGCCGGAAGTATCCATCCCAGCAAGCAGATTAATAATAAATAAATTCTATTTCTCACTACCAGCAATTCTTTCATTCCATCATTTCTTTACTTTCACCTGCTCCAGACGTAATTGCAGCTCACGCATGATTTGCGGGTATTCCGAAGCACAATTAACCTTTTCGCTCTCATCGTCAGACAACCGATAAAGTTGCGGTTCCTGGCTGTTGCCCAATTCTATATTTGTCTGGACATACATGGCGGATCCCTTTCCCGGAGCGATGTATTTCCAGTCACGCGTACGGATGGATAGATTATTATTCACATTTTGCCCGACCACATATTCACGTCCGACCTTATCCTTACCCAACCATGCATCCAGTTGATTCTCGCTGTCCGGTCCCGCACCCGCCGGCAAAGTCACTCCCAAAAGCTGCGCAAAACTCCCCATCCAGTCTATCTGGCTGACCATTGCATCAGAAACAGCCGGCTTCACAGTACCTTTCCATCTCAAAATACATGGCACTCGGGAACCTGCTTCATAGCTACTGTATTTTCCACCTCTCAAATGCCCCCACGGACGATGACTTCCTAACAATTCCACTGCCTGGTCCTTATATCCGTCGTCCACTACCGGCCCATTATCGCTGGACAAGACGATAATCGTATTTCTGTCCATTTTCAAGCGTTTCAGAGTTTTCATGATTTCACCGACACACCAGTCAAAAGACAGTAATGCATCTCCACGAGCTCCCATACCACTTTTTCCGCAAAAACGGGCATGCGGCACACGCGGTACATGAATATCATTAGTACCTAAATAGAGAAAAAACGGAGTTCCACTTTTCCGGCTTTCTATAAATCCGATAGCATGTGCGACTATGCTGTCGGCAATATTCTCATCCTTCCAACGAGCCGAATGTCCGCCTTTCATATACCCGATGCGTGAAATTCCATTGACAATGGCTTGATTGTGTCCATGTGAAGGATGTAATGTCAAAAGCTCGGGGTTGGATTTTCCGGTAGGCTCGCCTGGTATCGGTTTATTATAGCTCACTTCAATGGGGTCAGACGGATCCAATCCTACCACTCGTCCGTTTTCCATATACACACAGGGAGTACGGTCTGCCGTAGCAGCCATAATATAAGAATAATCAAATCCCAAATCTGAAGTATTAGGAGTGACCAGCCCATTCCAATCCTGTTTTCCTGTCTCAGCCCCCAATCCAAGATGCCATTTACCTACTACAGCAGTTGAATATCCGGCATTTTTGAACATATCGGCAATCGTATAACGCTCCGGTTTGATAATCATTGCTGCATTACCGGCAGCAATCCCCGTACCCGGACGACGCCAGGCATATTCACCGGTAAGCATGGCATAACGTGCGGGGGTACTTGTAGCCGCCGCACTATAGGCATTAGTAAAACGAATCCCTTCATCGGCCAGTTTATCGACATTGGGAGTCGAGATTGTCTTTACCGCCTGATTACAACCCAAATCACCGTATCCAATATCATCGGCATAAATAAATATGACATTAGGACGTACAGATACTTCTGCTTTGTCTGCACCATCCTCTTCCGGTAAAGAAGACAAATCTGAAGTACTCTGACAAGCGTGAACAGATGTCAGTGAAGAAGCAGCTATCGAAAAAGCTGTAAATGGAAATAATATAGACCTTTTTTTCATCTTTCTTTATTTTTTATCATGTGCAACATTATATACAAGGGTACGTTTGCCATCCCACGAAACTGCTTTAATGCAGGTTGAGCCTACAGGATAAGAGACAATTGTAGACCCACCATATCCAAAACCGGTTCCACAAATAGCAGCTTTAGTAAGCTTGTCGTCCTGATATGTTTCATAAACGACAACATTTTTCCAATTGTCAACCGAAACAGTACGAAAATTTTCATTCTTTTTATCATTGATAACCGAAACAGACACTCCCTCATTCAATGTTCCCTCGACCGGTAATCTATCACGGAAAATTTCTACACTATTGCCTGACATATAATATAGTACAGGAGTGGCAGGTTTCGGATATTTGGATGCATAACTTTTCATTTCTGCTACATCTGCGGCCGAAATAGTCAGTTTTGATGTGTTCCCATAATCATTGACCGATTGATCGATCTCCTTCAGCATACCCACCTTTTCAAAGAAATCCGTCAGATCCTGCTTCATTATATCACATGCGTTTCTTATGAAATTCAATTGAATCTTGCCCGGTCCGGACAAATTCGCATCTTTCCATGCTTTCGTCAACAAATCCTGATAAAAATCTTCCGGTCCCATCTTTGCCACTCCCGCATATAACTGCAACTGCCAAAGCGGTATCAAACTGACAAAAACATCTCCGTTCGCCGAATCCGGTTTATAATTTCCTTTTTGAAACATCCACGGTTGTCCACCGATAATCCCGCTCAAAAGATAACTGCTATAACGACCGCCTATCAGACTCGGACTCCCCAAACCATTAGGAATATTCTCATGTTCCAAACGTAGTTTATGAGGCGTAAACTGATATTGTACCCATGCAGAATAAAGATTATTCGTAATTTCCGTTGTTCCGTGCCATTTCATATTAGGACGTATCTGATTGATATGCCCCAGTTCATGTGCTATCACCCAACTATTTTTAGCTATATAATCAGGTTCAAGCGGGAAATCAGGGAAAGACACTCCGCGATTGTTGGCGTTCGGATTACCACCATAACTTCTACGGGCAAACATACGGTTCACCGGACGCCAGTCATGCTTGTACATTCCCATCATTTCTTGTTCCATACGTACAATCTCATCATACATTTCAATCATATCACGTCCACGATCCGGACACTTTTTCATCAATGTAGGCTTATCCACCGCCAATTGGATATATTTTCCCCGAATATCTAATATACCACATTCCGACTGTTCATTATTCAACAAATGATGCCAATGTTCCACATTATCTCCACGTTCATAATCGAACCAGCCGTTCACTTGTCCTGTAGCAATATGAATTTTCACATCAGGTACAGCAGCCGCTGCTTCTTTGTTGTCCGCCCAGTTCTCCACATATGCCAAACCATTATGAGCAACAGTAAATGTATTAGTCCCCGGAAGTAGTGGATAGGAACTCATTTTTTCATTTCCTTCCTTACTCCAGTCTACCACCTTCAAAATCAACGGTTGCTGCGTTTCTCCAACAAAGACTACTGCCAAATCTCCTTCTTTAAAGTAAATGCCTGTCGGATTCTCAAAACGATTGTATGCCCCTAGTTTTTTAGTATTTGCTTCCATTTCAGGATAAGCCTGATACATTTGAATCCGCTTCTGATCATAAGTTTTATCATACAGTCCCAAAGCTATTTGTTTCAATAAAGCTGAAGGTCCTTCGGGCAAAGCCAATATCTGTTCTTTCGTCACCTCCGGTTTCAACTCCGAACAAGTAGCATCAGTAAATAAATCAGAAGCTATCCCTTCTGCCTTCTGAAAAAACTGTATTTCGGCACAACTAGCCTGATCGAAATGCCCGGATTTGATAATAAAGCGAATGGCTTTGGGGTTCTCAACGGGTTGCTCCAAAACCTGTTTTGTATAAGTTTCCTTTTGTTTAAAATCAAAAGTTCCTATCGGTAAAAATTCTCCAGCCTCATTTTGATATTCCATATCAAATTCCCCCCAATTACCATTATTGTTATTATCCTGCCGTGGAAAATAAATAAAATAATCCAGACGACCTGGTTCATCTCCCAAATAATAAGTCAATGTTACCGGTAAATAACCTCTTCCCTTAGAATTAAAATGCGTACCGTACTTTCCGTCAAAAGACAAATCAATCTTTTGATTTTGATACCAGAAATTATCAGTCACCACTCCATCAATAACTCCTGTAGCGGTTGCCGAGACTATTTCTAGTTTAATGTCTATAAATCCGGAATCTATATTTGGTATCACATCATCCGGTTGGAATTGGTCGGTGGGGGAATCTTGAACGAGTTCCTCACTACTGTCACTGCACGCACTAAACAGATATACGCATGCCAGGCCTAAAAGTAAAAATAAGTTTTTCATCATCGTACTTGTTATTCAAAGTTAAAATTAAATATAGGATTCTTTGTATGAGCTTGTTTCATCAGTACCTTTAGTTGCTCCACGCGTTCAGGGTACAAACTGGCCATATTACGTTGTTCTTTCGGATCGGTTTTAAGATTATACAATTCGTAACGCATCTTGCCAGGAGCGTTGACTTGCAAACAGAGTAATTTCCAGTCATCTTGAATAACCGCCTGCGTACCTTTCTTTTCAAAAAATTCAAAATACAAGTAATCGTGTACCGGTTGCTTCTGTCCTTTCAGAATCGGCAAATAAGAAACTCCATCAATTCCATGAGGTATGGTAATTCCGGTTATATCACAGACAGTAGGCAGAAAATCCCAAAAAGCAGAGATATGATGATTCCGGCTACCCGGAGCAACCACACCAGGCCACCTGACAATAAAAGGAGTACGGATACCGCCCTCATAAAAATCCCTCTTGATGCCCCTCAGTCCCGCATTGCTATTAAAATAGTGCGGGTCATGTCCTCCTTCCTGATGCACCCCGTTATCTGACGTAAAAATGATGATTGTATTTTCATAAACCCCTTTTTGCTTCAACAGGTCGACAATTTGTCCGACATTCTTATCCAATAATGTAACCATTGCCGCATAGGCAGCCCGCGGTTTCGGTTGTGCGCAATAATGCCCGCCGGCAAAGGGTTTCTCCTGAAATTTTCCGTCATATTGCCGCATATTCTCTTCGGGAACAGACAGTTCGGCATGAGGAATTGTCGGACTGAAATAAAGGAAAAACGGCTGTTCTGCATGCTTGTCTATAAAATCCAATGTTTTTTCCATAATCAAGTTATGGGAATAATGTTTCTTTTCCAAAATAATCTTCTGATTATTTTCATATAGAAAAGACGGATAATAAGAATGTGCATGGCCTTGCCCCAAATATCCATAGAAATAATCAAATCCTTGACGGTTAGGATGCCCTTCACTTTCCGGACCACCCATCCCCCATTTTCCAATACAAGCTGTCTGATAATTCTTTTGTTTTAATAATTCCGCCACTGTAATTTCTTTGTCAGGCAAAGGGGTGTCATACTTCTCGCCATCAGCACAAATTACCGGTTTATTTCCACGAATAGCCGAATGTCCTGTATGTTTTCCCGTCAACAGCGAACAACGCGAGGGTGCGCTTATCGAAGAACCCGAATAATGCCTCATAAATATCATCCCATTACGAGCCAGTTCATCAATAAACGGAGTCTTGATTTGTTGCTGACCATAACATCCCAAATCTCCAATACCCAAATCATCAGCCATAATATATACAATATTAGGGGTAAGAGAATAAATGCTGTTGTCTCCTTGTACATTCTCCGACTGGCAGGCAACAACAGGCGCTAAAAATAAGGTTGACAAAAAAAGTTTGTTCATCATGTTTTTCAATTACAATTTTTAATACGGCAAAAGTAGAGGCATTTTTCCACATGGACAGACCGCCTTTGTAACACATCAAATCCCACTCTGTAACATCTGTACAAAAGTTCGTTAACGATGATTTTTGTGTTAAATTCAGTTTGCCATTTCATTCTCTATCTTTATCTTTAACCACAGATTAAAGTAAAACGCCATGCAGAAAAGAACACATTTATCACGATTAGTGTATTTGAGCCTATTCTTTTATAGTTTGCCGCTATACGTTTTTTCAATGGGCAACAGTCTCCGTTTCGACTATCTGACTATTGACGACGGTTTGTCACAATCAGACGTAACCGCTATTGTACAAGACCAAACGGGTTTTCTATGGATGGGAACCAATAATGGACTGAATTTCTATGACGGTTATCGTTTTATCCGCTGGAAATGGGATCCCAAGGCAACTGAAAGTACCATATCCAGTAATACCATCATGTCGCTCTGTGCCGGAAAAGACGGAAAAGTATGGATTGCCACCACCTCTTCTTTAGATGCATACGACCCTAATACCGCCGGATTCATTAATTATAAGCGACAATTGGAAGAAGTTATCCCGAATACAAGTACTTTCAGAATCAACAAAGTATTCTGCGACAACAAAGGAGAAATATGGTTTTGTTACCGGGACAAACTACTCAAACTAAACTCTGCCGGACAGAAAATTGAAATATGGGACATAAAAGACCCTATGCGGAATCTTGTTCCCGGTTATATACAAGATATAAAAGCTGACCGCCACAACAATTTATATTTGGCAAGTAATAAAGGGATTTTCTTCTTTGATACAAAAACAAAAAACTTCCGTCACTTATATGATGACAAACAACCCGAATACTACCTGAACAAACAAGTAAACTCCATTTTGATAGAACCTACCGGAAATATTCTGGCCGGAACTGTTAACGGACTTTGGTTGTTAACACAAAGAGGCGAGATTATCAAAGAAATACCATTGGAGAATCAGAAAGGTAATATCATCACCATATTATGCCGGGACTCACAAAACCAAATATGGGCCGGAAGCCGTAAGAACGGACTATATCTGATTAATAATATCAAAATACAACAATTCAAAACAGACCGGTCCAGACAATATGGTCTCAACAGCAATGAAGTACTATCTTTATATGAAGACAATTCCGGTATACTATGGATCGGAACGGCAACAGGTGGAGTAAACAAACTGATTCTCAACGAATCCCCCTTTACTAACATCCAACACCAAACCGGAAAAGAAAACACCCTTAGTGATAACCTGGTGCATGCCATTTATACAGAAGATAACGAAACGGTGTGGTTGGGTACCCACAATGCAGTTCTTAACGAGTGGAACAAACATACCAACCAATTCACTCATTATCCTTTTTCCAGCCATATTACAGCCATTAACAGAAAAAGTGAAGACGAACTTTGGATCGGTACCGGAGCCGGATTGAAGATATTCAATAAAAAGACGAAAAGGATTACCAATTATCTACCGGAAAATCGAATAAATTACTCTTTCACCAGTGTATTATATAAAGATAAAGAACAAACATTGTGGTGCGGAAGCGGCGGTGGTATCTGCCTGATTGATAAAGAAGGAAATGCCGTTCCTTTACGTATCGGTACGGAAAGATTCAAAAAGAATGTCCGGGCAATCACCCAGACCAAAGACGGTGATATGTGGATAGGAACACGGGATTACGGAATCATACACATACGACGTGGCAAAGAAAGTTTTCAATTCATACATAATGAAAAATGGAATAGCATTTATAGTGACATATCCTATATTTATGAAGACTCGAAAGAAAGATTATGGATAGGGACATGGGGAGCCGGATTATATCAAATAACAAATCGAGACACTTTAGGATACTGTAATTATTCGGAAACAGACGGCTTGTCTGATAACCTGATATATAGTATTTACGAAGATCATAACGGGCAACTATGGATAAGCACATGTAACGGACTCAGTTGTTTTAATCCGGAGAAGAAGTTATTTTATAAATACACTTCATATGACGGACTACCGGGAAATGAATTCACAAAGGGAGCACATTTTCAAGATGCACAAGGAATGATTTATCTGGCCGGTATCAATGGGGCCACTTTCTTCCAACCGGAAGATATCCATCTCCGACAACAGGCCTCGAAAGTTGCGATTACCGGCCTGCAAGTGTATAATACCACTATACGCCCCGGAAAAGAATATGAAGGTAAAGTAATACTCTACCAAGATATCACTTCTACCAATCACATCACATTGAAATATGATGAGAGGCATTTCACATTCAATTTCATCACCTTCTCCTATCATGCACCGCAAAAAAACCGCTTCGCCTACCGGTTATCAGATATTGATAAAGAATGGATATATACCGATGAACACAGTTCAGCCTCTTATTCGCACCTGAATCCGGGAACTTACCTATTTGAAGTAAAAGGATGTAACTCTGATGGGGTGTGGAATGAAGAACCGGTAAAGATGACAGTCACTATCCTTCCGCCTTTTTGGGCCAGCCCGGTTGCCTACTTGGTTTATATGGTTCTGATTACTATTTTAGGAACTGTTATCATTCTTTGGTTCAAAAGGAAAAACGAATTGAAACGTGTACTGATGCAAGAAAGAATGTACGAAGAGAGCCAAAAGGAATTATATAACGCAAAAATGAAATTCTACACGAACATATCACATGAATTACGCACACCTGTCACCCTCATTGTGGGACTGATAGAAAAGCTGGAAAACAGTTTCAAAATAGAAGGAGATGAAAATAAAATGCTGGGGATCATCTCCAAGAATGCCCAAATACTTCTACGTCTTATAAATGACCTGCTTGATTTCCGGAAAATAGAAACCGGAAACATGCAGCTGGAACAATCGCCTCAAGAAATTGCAGCTTTCATACGGACAATCTGTTCCTTCTTTGAAGAAAGAGCTAAAGAACGCAACATCCGCCTATCTTTATATTGTGACGATTGTGTCAATCTAACTCTGCTGATAGACTCGAACAAAGTACAACGCATCATTTATAATCTATTGTCCAATGCTATCAAATTTACGCAGACCTATATAGAGGTGTCAGTCAAAAAGGAAACTCGTGACGAAAAAGAATGGCTACTGATTTCTGTAAGAAATGACGGGAAAGATATTGCTGAAGAAGAACAAGAGAAAATATTCTCACGTTTCTATCAGATTAATACGGAAGACTCTCCTACCCCGGGATCCGGTATCGGGCTTAACCTTTGCCGGGAACTGGCACATTTGCATGGTGGTGAAATAGAGCTGTTCAGCAAACCGGAAGAAGGTGCCACGTTTACCTTATGCTTGCCGATAATATATCCTGAAGTTCCACAACTGCCAATATCCCATATACCAATAGAGAATGAAAAAGAAGAAAAACAACTGCCTATCTTACTTGTAATAGATGACAATGAAGATATACGCTATTACATGCGTCAGTTACTGTCTGAAGATTATGAAATAATGGAAGCTAGTGGTGGTGTACAAGGTTGGGAGATGGTACAACGACATCTGCCCGATTTGGTGATTAGTGACGTGATGATGCCGGATATGGATGGAATTGAGCTATGCCGCAATATAAAGACTTCACCTGACACCTGTCACATTCCTGTGATATTGGTGACAGCCAAATTATCAGATGCGTCGCAAATACAAGCCCTGGAATATGGAGCCGACTCTTATATTACCAAGCCTTTTACAGAAGCCCACATAAAAGCGCAAATTACTAATATTCTGGTAAGCCGGGAGAAATTGAAAGAACAGTTATTGAAAGAACTATCCAATAGTATCGGACAACCGGAAGCCGCTCCGATTCAGGACAAACTACTACAAAAGATAGTAGATACTATCGAAGCTAATCTGGATGATTCAGAATATGATATTGACCGTCTTAGTAAAGACATAGGATTAAGCCGTATGCATCTATACCGAAAGTTAAAGGGGATCATCGGACAAACTCCCGCCGATTTTATTCGTGATTATAAATTAGCCCGAGCTGCCGAATTATTGAAACGACCGGATCTGAATGTTACTGAAGTGAGTGACCTCACAGGATTTGTATCCCCGAAAATGTTCAGAATATATTTCAAGAAAAAGTATAATCTAACTCCCTCTGAATATCAGAAAAAGTATCTGCCCACATAAAAAAGAGATAGAAAAAGAGCCCAGTGTTACACATCAGGACGCAATCTGTTACAGACAATTCCCGTCCGGAAGTCACTTTCAGCATACATTTGCAGCAGAAAAAATACTGAATCTAAATTACTAACTTAAATGTGGAAAACATGGAAAAGTATGATCCTATGAACTTAAGGATTTTCCGGAAAGTATTGGTCGGACTTAGTGCCGCCGCTTGTCTTGCATCTCCCTCTTACGCACTCGGAGATACAAACAAATATCTTAAGGAAAAGACTATGAAAAACACACCGGAATTCTACGAAGCCGATCAAACAAAAGAAAAACTCATTCAAGGTTTTGTACGTGACAAAAAAGGAGAACCGGTAATCGGTGCCAATATCCAAATAAAAGGCAAAGGAAGCGGAGTTATTACCGATATGAATGGTCTTTATCAGATGAAGGTTCCGGAAAAAGCCGTTCTTGTTGTCAGTTATATAGGTTACCAGACTAAAGAAGTGACTGTTGACAGCAAAGCTACTATTAATATAGTATTAGAAGAAGATGCCAAACAACTTGACGAAGTAGTAGTGACGGCTTTCGGTATCAGTCAAAAAAAGGAAACACTAGTCGGCTCTGTAGACCAGATCAAGCCGACAGAACTCCAAGCACCAACCTCCAGTTTAAGCAACAGCTTTGCCGGGCGATTGTCCGGAGTCATTGCGGTACAACGCAGCGGTGAACCCGGAGCAGATGGTTCAAACTTCTGGATCCGTGGAAAATCAACCTTCAGTGATGCAACAGGAGCATTAATCGTACTTGATGGAGTAGAAATCAGTGCAGGTGACCTAAATGCATTGGATCCAGAAGTTATCGAAGGATTCTCCATACTGAAAGATGCTACTGCTACTGCCCTCTATGGTACACGAGGCGCTAACGGTGTGATGATCGTTACTACCAAACAAGGAGCGGATCTGGCTAAACCAATTATAAATTTCCGCTTTGAGACAGCAGTGAATGTCATGAACGAAATTCCGGAAATGGTGGATGGAATATCATATATGAAGTTATATAACGAAGCACGTAAAACCCGTAGTGATTCTGGCAGGACTTATTCTGATGAAAAAATAACCGGAACCATGGAAGGTAAAAATCCCTACCTTTATCCTAACGTGAACTGGTTTGATGAAATGTTCAATAAATTATCCGATTCCGAACGATTCAACTTCAATATTCGTGGTGGAAAGAAAGCAGTTCACTATTTTATGAGTGCTTCAGTCAAACGTGATGGTGGTAACCTGAAAGGACGAAGTAAAGATTTCTTCTCATTCAACAACAATATCAACGTCACCCGTTATGATTTTGTAAACAATCTTAGTATCAAAGCTACACCGAGTACCAAAATCTCATTAGGTTTGAATGTAAGTATGAAAGACTGGAAAGGGCCGGCCAAGAGCGCTGACGAAATTTTCAATCTGTCCCGTCAAGCATCTCCGGTTGATTTTCCTGTATATTATCCGGCTGAACTAGGTGAGCACTCTTACACAATGTGGGGTGGTATGAGTGGAGGTACTTTCAATATGGGATACCGTAACCCGGTAGCCGAGTACGTCACCGGATATAAAACTACATTTTCTTCTACAGTAGATGCCAAGCTTCGTATCGAACAAAACTTGAAAATGATACTTCCCGGATTAAAATGGTCCGGACTAATTTCTTTCAAGAATTATTCAAATACAGTTGTTACACGTACATCAGGTTATAATCAATTCCAATATGTACGGGACAATGACAATAATACGGATATATTGACAAGAGTAGGCGATGAAAAAGGAACATCTCTGAGCACTAATGGCAGCTCTTCCGGTGACCGCTGGATGTATATCCAAACTCACCTTGATTACAACCGTAAATTCGGAGTACATGCCATAAACGCCATGTTGTTGTACGACCAAAAACAAACAAACGTCAATAACCCCAATAATTTATTGGCATCATTACCTAAACGTAAACAAGGATTAGCCGGACGCATATCTTATGGATATGACAATCGTTATCTCCTTGAAGCCAATTTCGGCTACACCGGCTCTGAGAACTTTGCGAAAAATCACCGATATGGTTTCTTTCCGTCAGTAGCCATCGGTTATAACATTTCAGAAGAAAAATTTTGGAAACCGATTTCTGACATTATATCCCATCTTAAATTACGTGCCTCTTACGGACTGGTAGGAAATGACGGGGTAGGAACCAGATTTGCTTATCTGGAAGATATAGGATTAAACAGCGGAAGCTGGAGCTATGCGACAGGAGCGGCAGGCGGTACCAGTTATAACGGCCCAATATGGAATCGCTATTACAACCCTGATTTGACATGGGAAGTAGGAAAGAAACTAAATATAGGAGTCGATCTTCAATTATTTCATGATCTCAATATACATTTTGACGGATTCAAAGAAATCAGACATGATATTTTTATGCAACGCCAAGGTACATTACCTACATTTGTCGGTACAGGCAGTACAGCAATCTACGGCAACTTGGGGAAAATGAAGAATGTTGGTTTCGAAATGTCCATGGACTACAACAAACGTATTAATAAAGATTTTACAATCTCAGCCAGAGGGACATTTACTTTTGCTAAAAATACTATTTTGGAAAAAGATGAACCACCTTACCAGCTGTATCCGAACTTGTCGGGGGTAGGACATTCTGTTGACAGTTATCTGATTTATGATGCCTTGGGATTATTCAAAGATGAGAGCGATATAGCCAACAGTCCAAGCCAGACTTTAGGTTATGCGCCTATGCCCGGAGACATAAAATACAGAGATCTTCCGGACGTCAATGGAAAAACAGATGGTCAAATAGACAAGAATGACAGAATCTGGGCAGGTTATCCTAAAACTCCCCAAATTGTATATGGGTTCGGTTCTTCCATGAAATACAAAAAATGGGATTTCTCCTTCTTCTTCCAAGGAGTAGCAAGAACCTCATTACTAATAGACAATTTCCACCCGTTTGTATCCGACAACAAAGAAACTGTGCCCGGAATCATGAAATTTATTGCTGATGATTATTGGAGTGAAGACAATCCCAATCCGGACGCAGCATACCCACGTTTAACAAACGGAATAAATGAGAACAACAAAGCAGGTTCTACATTCTGGCTACGCAACGGAGCTTTCCTGAAATTACGAAATGCAGAAATAGGGTTTACACATAAATTTTTCAGGGCTTATATCAGTGGCCGTAATTTGCTGACTTTCTCTCCATTTAAATTATGGGATCCAGAAATGGGAGGTGGCAACGGCATGTCATACCCGACCCAACGTACATATAACATCGGTATTCAATTTACATTTAAATAAACAAAAAGATGAAAGCTAAATATATATTGCTGACAGTAGCAACCTGTTTTCTATTATCCGGCTGTAACTATCTGGATATCGTTCCTGACGAACGGAATACTCCGGAAGATATGTACCAAAATCCGGAAGCAGCCCGCAAGTACCTTTATGCATGCTATAGCAAAATACCCAAATCCAGAACTCCGGAACATTTGGACAAATATTCAGCAGGAGAAGTATGTTTTGCTATGGAGAAAAATGAGTTCCAAACTTTCCCAAGAGGATATTACTCACCTATTTCATTGAGTATCACTCAAAATTACTACAACAATATCTGGCAAGGAATCCGTTGTTGCTATGAATTCCTTCAAGTTATAGATCTGGTTCCGGATATGGTAGAAGAGGACTTAATACATTATAAAGCAGAAGCAACCTTCCTTATCGCTTACTATCACTTCCTGTTATTGCGTGCTTACGGTCCGGTTCCTGTCATTCGGGAAGCATTAGATCCCAATGCAGACGCCGACAGTTATCCGGAACGCTCATCAATTGATGAAGTCGTCGAGTTTATAGACGAAAAAATAGCGGAAGCACTTCCCGGATTGGCAACGTCCTTTTCCGGTCAGGAGTATGGTCGTTTTACACGTTATGCAGCACTGGCTTTGCAAGCGCGTATGCACCTATACATAGCTTCTCCACTATTCAACGGAAATTCCCAATATTATGCTGATTTCAAAAGCAAGTTAGACGGCAGGCATTTAATCTCTCAAACAGAAAGTAGAGAAAAATGGGAAACTGCAGAAGAACTGACACGAAAAGCCATAATCGAATTAAAAGATGCAGGATACCGTCTCTACAATTCAAATGATGCAGGAGCCATCAATGCTGCCAAACCGGCTCTACCCAACACTGCACAACGCACAGTGAGATACACTATTCTGGATAATAAGGAAGGAACTAACCCTGAATTAATAATGGTGGATACCCGGGCAGAGACTCAATATGAAATCCAAAATCAGTCATGCCCACGGCAAAATGAGAAAGGGCACAAAAATGCATATAATTCTTGTGCACCAACACTACAGATTGTAGAATTGTTTTACACTAAAAACGGACTTCCTATTGAAGAAGATACTGAATTTGACTACCCCAACCGTTATAACATAGTAACTATGCCCAACAATTATGACGGAAATTCCTACGGAGATCCCAAAGGGAAAACATTAAAGTTACATTTAGATCGTGAACCACGCTTCTATGCATGGATTGGTTTCCATAATGGTTATTTTGAAATAGCCAAATATAATGGTTCAAATACGGGAGGTAATAAAAACGATAAGAAAGCAATCCAACTGAAAATGCTCAGTGGACAAGCCCAAGGAATGCAAGCAAACAATGACGCCAACTATTCCAGCACAGGTTATCTAAACAAAAAATTCTTCCATCCTGCTTTTCAAAATGGATTAAATGCTGATACCAAATATGCATATCCTATTATCCGCATGACCGAACTTTATTTGAATTATGCAGAGATCCTTATCGAACTGGGTGGAGAAGACAACCTTAATACGGCAAAAGAGTACATTGACGAAGTGCGAACACGGGCAGGTATACCAACAATAGACGAAGCCTGGAAAAAAGCTAAAAATCCCGCTAAAGCTAATACACAGGAAGGATTACGGGAAATCGTACGTCATGAACGACAGATTGAATTCTATTTGGAAAACCAACGTTTCTGGGACTTACGCCGCTGGAAACAAGCCGAAATACTAGGTGAGAAAGTAAAAGGACTGAATATATATGGAAAAACAGAAGAAGAATTCTTCCACATTGAAGAACTCAAAGTTATCCGTAGCTTCAAACAGGCACAATATTTAATGCCAATACCCCAAACGGAAATCAACAAATGTCCGCAATGGGTACAAAACCCCGGATATTAACTTATAGATAACTTTACTCAAAGTCCGATTTGCTGTATGGCAAATCGGACTTTGAGTAAAGTTATCTATGTATTCCATCGCAAGACAGACAAAGTTAACTAATACTAAAAAGGAGATTCATATTCTAGGAGAATGTATTTATTGTGTGTCTTATATCTGAATATGTCCAAACAGTAATTACAAGCTCAAATATTAAGAAATGCTAAATAAATCATTATACCATAGGGGAGTACCCCTTACGATGTGTATTTATCTCGTATATCGGAAATATCACCGTCACAACATAAATACATGCCGACCATGACAAACTTGAAAAAAATGAGACTTATTTTCTACCCGAAATAGGGGAGAAAAATTAAATTATCTGTTATTAACGTACAAAATTGAGTATTAATTACTACTTTTGACAGTTGAATGAAAAACGACAAATAAACCCCTATTAAAAACTTTAAAGTATGATGAAAAAACTACTTACAGTCGCAGCAATCGGCCTTACTCTGTTAACCTGTCAGACTGGTTGTGTACAACAACAAAAGGCTTTGGAAGCCTTTACTCCTATCAAAGTAGAAACCCCTGCCCGCCCTGCCGGTCAAGAGGATGTAATCCAACTTGTTGCTCCCAAAATTGATACCGTACGTGTCGGTTTCATCGGATTGGGAATGCGTGGTCCCGGTGCCGTGGCACGATGGACGCATATCCCGGGAACTAAAATTGTCGCTTTATGCGATCTGACTCCTGAACGTGTAGAAAAATCACAGGAAATTTTGAAAAATGCAGGATTGCCGGAAGCAGCATCTTACAGCGGTTCGGAAGACGCATGGAAAAAACTCTGCGAACAGGATGATATCGACCTTGTATATATAGCAACCGACTGGAAGCACCATGCGGAAATGGGTGTTTATGCCATGGAACACGGCAAGCACGTAGCTATCGAAGTGCCTGCAGCCATGACATTGGATGAAATCTGGCAATTAATCAATACGTCTGAAAAGACCCGTAAGCACTGTATGCAGTTGGAAAACTGTGTATATGACTTCTTTGAACTGACTTCTTTGAATATGGCACAGCAAGGTGTCTTCGGAGAAGTGCTTCACGTAGAAGGTTCATATATCCACAATTTGGAAGACTTCTGGGGTGCATACTGGAACAATTGGCGTATGGATTACAACCAAAAGCATCGTGGTGATGTATATGCCACTCACGGCATGGGTCCGGCTTGCCAATTACTTGACATCCACCGTGGCGACCGTATGAAAACTTTAGTGGCAATGGATACAAAAGCTGTTAACGGTCCGGCTTATATCAAAAAACAGACAGGAGAAGAAGTGAAAGACTTCCAGAACGGTGACCAGACTTCAACATTGATCCGCACGGAAAACGGTAAGACTATGTTGATTCAGCATAATGTAATGACTCCGCGTCCATACAGCCGCATGTATCAGATTGTGGGAGCCGACGGTTACGCAAGCAAGTATCCGATTGAAGAATATTGTTTAAGACCTTCACAAGTTGACTCTGACGATGTTCCTAATCACGAAAATCTGAACGCGCACGGTTCCGTACCTGCTGATGTAAGAAAAGCCTTGATGGATAAATACAAACACCCGATTCACAAAGAACTGGAAGAGACTGCCAAGAAAGTAGGTGGTCACGGTGGTATGGACTTTATCATGGATTATCGTCTGGCATACTGCCTGCAGAATGGTCTGCCATTGGATATGGACGTTTACGACCTTGCAGAATGGTGCTGTATGGCTGAGCTTACCCGCCTTTCTATCGAAAACAATTCAGCTCCGGTTGAAGTGCCCGATTTCACCCGCGGCGGATGGAATAAGGTAAAAGGCTATCGTCACGCTTTTGCAAAATAATAAAATAGAATTTTCCTTTTTTGCACGAACACTGTGAAGCAATCCGGCTTTCCCCCAAAGCCGGATTATTCATAGGTTCGTGTTTGAACATTTTATAGAACATCATAATCACATTTATGAAAACAGCTATTCCAAGGCCTTCCAAGCAAAGCATTATCCGCGAAGCCAAAGATTATGTAATGATTGCCATCGGCATGATTTTATACGGTATCGGCTGGACAGTTTTCCTGCTTCCTAATGATATCACTACCGGGGGAGTACCGGGTATTGCTTCTATCGTATATTGGGCTACCGGCTTCCCTGTGCAATATACGTATTTTACTATCAACTTCTTCCTGCTGTTACTGGCTCTCAAACTCCTCGGTTTGAAATTCTGCATCAAAACTATTTTCGGAGTATTCACCCTGACCTTTTTCTTATCTGTGATACAGAAATTGGCGGCAGGTATCAGCCTGCTTCACGACCAGCCTTTTATGGCATGCGTTATCGGAGCATCCTTCTGTGGCGGTGGTATCGGGGTTGCCTTTTCGGCCAACGGAAGTACCGGCGGTACTGATATTATTGCGGCCATTATCAACAAATACCGGGATATCACATTAGGGAGAGTTGTATTAATTTGTGATATGATTATTATAGTATCCAGTTATTTTGTCTTAAAAGACTGGGAAAAAGTAGTGTATGGATTCGCAACTCTCTATATTTGTAGCTTTGTACTCGATCAGGTAGTGAATAGCGCCCGGCAGTCCGTACAGTTTTTCATTATATCCAATAAATATCAGGAAATAGGAAAACGAATCAACGAATATCCGCACCGGGGAGTTACAATTATCAATGCAACGGGGTTCTACACCGGACGAGAACAGAAAATGATGTTTGTATTGGCCAAGAAACGGGAATCTACCATTATCTTCCGGCTGATTAAAGACATCGACCCGAAAGCTTTTGTATCGCAAAGTGCTGTCATCGGAGTTTACGGAGAAGGATTTGACCATATCAAAGTGAAATAAAAAAGAATGAGAAACCAATATTGAAAAACATGAAATTTCGATCGTACCCCCTCTTATTAACTAACATTTTTATGGGAATATTTTCCCTGGTAACAACCAATGCCATAGCTGATAATGCGAAAAAGCCTTATTGGCAAGATGTGCAGGTAGTAGCAGTCAACAAAGAGTATCCCCGTTCTTCGTTTATGACGTATGACAACCGGGACGATGCCATGAGCGGCAAATTTGAACGGAGTAAATACTACCGGTTACTAAACGGAACATGGAAGTTTTACTTTGTAGATTCTTACAAGAACCTTCCCGCCAACATTACCGACCCGGACACCAGTACGGAATCATGGTATGATATTCAGGTACCCGGCAACTGGGAAGTACAGGGACATGGAGTAGCCATCTATACGAATCACGGCTACGAGTTCAAGGCGCGCAATCCGCAGCCGCCCATCTTACCGGAAGCTAATCCCGTAGGTGTATACCGCCGTGACATCGATATCCCTGCCGACTGGGACGGACGTGATATTTACCTGCATCTGGCAGGAGCCAAGTCAGGCGTATATGTTTATATCAACGGCAAGGAAGTAGGATATAGCGAGGATTCCAAGAATCCTGCCGAATTTCTGATAAACAAATACGTGAAACCGGGCAAGAATGTACTGACCCTGAAAATCTTCCGCTGGAGCACAGGTTCTTATCTTGAATGTCAGGACTTCTGGCGTATCAGCGGTATTGAACGTGATGTGTTTGTCTATTCACAACCTAAAGCTGCCCTTAAGGACTTCAGAGTAACATCAACCTTGGATGACAGTTACAAGAATGGTATTTTCGACCTGAACGCAGACTTGAGGAACCATAAAAAAGAAGCAGCCAATCTTACATTAGTTTATGAATTATTGGACGCTCAAGGAAAAGTTATCGCTACCGAAGAGAAAACAGCTTATATCCCTGCCGATGAAGTACGTACACTCTCTTTCGATAAAAAACTAGCTGATGTAAACACATGGACATCGGAACATCCGAACCTGTATAAATTACTGATGACGGTAAAAGAAAACGGAAAAGTAAATGAAATCATTCCTTTCAATGTCGGTTTCCGTCGCATTGAAATCAAACCAATCGAACAGAAAGCTGCTAACGGCAAACCATATGTTTGCTTATTCATCAACGGACAGCCATTGAAGCTGAAAGGAGTAAATATCCATGAGCACAATCCTGCGACAGGACACTATGTAACAGAAGAACTGATGCGTCGTGACTTCGAGCTGATGAAACAGCACAACTTAAACAGTGTACGTCTCTGCCACTATCCGCAAGACCGCCGTTTCTACGAACTCTGCGATGAATATGGACTTTATGTATACGATGAGGCTAACATCGAAAGCCACGGAATGTATTATGACCTGCGTAAAGGCGGCTCATTGGGTAACAACCCGGAATGGCTGAAACCACATATGGACCGTACCATTAATATGTTTGAACGCAATAAGAATTATCCCAGTGTGACTTTCTGGTCGCTAGGTAATGAAGCCGGAAACGGATATAATTTCTATCAGACGTATCTGTGGGTGAAAGAAGCGGACAAAAATATCATGGCACGCCCTGTAAACTATGAACGTGCGCAATGGGAATGGAACTCCGACATGTATGTTCCCCAATATCCGGGCGCTGACTGGTTGGAGAATATAGGCAAGAACGGCAGCGACCGTCCTATAGCTCCTTCCGAATACGCACACGCTATGGGTAACTCTACCGGAAACCTGTGGGGACAATGGCAGGCTATCTACAAGTATCCCAATCTACAAGGCGGATATATTTGGGACTGGGTGGATCAGGGTATCCTTCAGAAAGACAAGAACGAAAGAGAATATTGGGCTTATGGCGGTGACTTCGGTGTAAATGCGCCTAGTGACGGTAACTTCCTTTGCAACGGTCTTGTAAATCCCGACCGCGGTCCTCATCCGGCAATGGCTGAAGTGAAGTATGTACACCAGAATGTAGGCTTTGAAGCAACAGATGCTGCGTCCGGTAAATTCAAAATTACCAACCGCTTCTACTTTACCAATCTGAAAAAGTATCAGATTCATTATAATGTCGTTGCTAACGGTAAGAATATAAGAGGTGGAAAAGTATCCTTAGATATCGCTCCGCAAGCATCCAAAGAGTTTACAGTGCCGGTAAATGGTCTGAAAGCCCAGCCGGGAACTGAATATTTTGTCAACTTCAGTGTGACAACTACAGAACCGGAACCTCTGATTCCTGTGGGATATGAAATTGCATACGACCAGTTCCAGCTTCCTATCCAGGCAGAGAAAGGAGCATATAAAGTCAGCGGCCCTGCATTAAGTACATCTACACAAGGAGATGAACTGATAGCGTCGTCTTCAAAAGTGAACTTTGTATTTAACAAGAAAAGTGGATTGGTTACTTCTTACAAAGTAGACGGAACAGAGTACTTCAAAGACGGATTTGGAATTCAACCTAACTTCTGGCGTGCTCCCAACGATAATGATTACGGAAACGGCGCTCCCAAACGCCTGCAAGTCTGGAAACAATCAAGCAAGAATTTCCATGTGACGGATGCCGGCATGACTACGGACAATAAAGTCGTTTCATTGAAAGTAACTTATTTATTGGCTGCCGGTAATCTATATGTCGTAACTTATAAGATTTATCCGAGCGGAGTAGTCAATGTAAATGCCAAATTTACTTCTACGGATATGCAAGCTGCCGAAACAGAAGCTTCCGAGGCTACCCGTACGGCTACCTTCACTCCCGGAAGCGACGCTGCCCGCAAGGCTGCTTCCAAACTGGAAGTTCCCCGTATCGGCGTACGTTTCCGCCTGCCGGCTCAGATGAATAATGTACAGTACTTCGGTCGCGGCCCGGAAGAGAATTATATCGACCGTAATCATGGTACTCTTGTTGGCGTATATAAAACAACAGCAGACAAGATGTATTTCAACTACGTTCGCCCGCAGGAAAACGGACATCGTACGGATACCCGTTGGATTGCCTTGTCGCCCGATAAAGGGAACGGACTAGCTATTGTAGCCGACAGTCTTATCGGGTTCAATGCTTTGCGCAACTCCATCGAAGACTTCGACTCGGAAGAGGCTCTGCCCCACCCTTATCAATGGAATAACTTCAGTCCGGAAGAGGTTGCCAATCATGACGAGAAAGCTGCCCGCAACGTATTACGAAGAATGCATCACGTTAATGACATTACTCCAAGAGATTTTGTGGAAGTTTGCGTGGATATGAAGCAACAGGGAGTCGGTGGCTATGACAGTTGGGGAGCACGTCCGGAACCTTTCCATCAGATCCCTGCCAACCGTGAATACAACTGGGGATTCACACTGGTTCCCGTCCGTTCGGCCGGTCAGGCTAATGAAGCAGCCAAATACGATTATCAATAACCTTAGTATAAATTTTAAAGAAAAGACCCATGAAAGATTTATCTAGCATTGTAGCTAAATTCAAAGTCCAAGGCACGGTAGAAGAAATCAAACCGTTGGGAGCAGGACTTATCAATGACACTTACAAAGTAAACACGAAGGAAGCAGACGCTCCCGACTACGTTTTGCAACGCATCAACCATGCTATCTTTCAGAATGTAGAAATGCTTCAATCCAATATTGCCGCTGTCACAGGACATATACGTAAGAAATTGACAGAAGCGGGAGAATCGGATATTGACCGCAAAGTCCTGTCTTTCGTTGAAACAGAAGAAGGTAAGACTTATTGGTTCGATGGTGACAACTACTGGCGTGTTATGGTATTCATTCCACGTGCCAAGACTTATGAAACTGTAAATCCCGAATACTCAAATTATGCCGGAGAAGCTTTCGGTAACTTCCAGGCTATGCTGGCAGATATTCCTGAAACTTTGGGTGAGACTATCCCCGATTTTCATAATATGGAATTCCGTTTGAAACAACTACGCGATGCCGTTGCTGCCAACGCTGCCGGACGAGTAGCAGAGGTGCAATACTTTTTGGATGAAATAGAAAAGCGTGCAGACGAAATGTGCAAAGCGGAACGTCTGTATCGGGAAGGCAAGTTGCCGAAACGTGTATGTCATTGCGATACGAAAGTGAACAATATGATGTTCGACGAAGAGGGTAAAGTGCTTTGCGTTATCGACCTGGATACAGTGATGCCTAGCTTTATATTCTCCGATTACGGTGACTTCCTGCGTACAGGAGCCAATACTGGTGATGAGGATGACAAAGACCTCGACCGTGTGAACTTCAACATGGAAATATTCAAGGCATTTACGAAAGGTTATCTGAAAGGTGCCAAGTCATTCCTGACACCGATTGAGATAGAAAATCTTCCTTATGCTGCGGCTTTATTCCCATATATGCAATGCGTACGTTTCCTTGCCGATTATATCAACGGAGATACTTACTACAAGATTAAATATCCGGAACATAATCTGGTTCGCACCAAGGCACAATTCAAATTACTTCAAAGCGTAGAAGCACACACACCGGAAATGGTGTCATTTATCAATGAATGCTTAAAGAGCTAAGAATAAAAAACGGAGAGAGTGGAGAGTTTACTTAGTAAAAGCTCCATTCTCCCAATGATACACAATAGGACGGCGGAGAAACGGTTTCAGTTTTTCCGCCGTTTCTTTTGACATATAGTCAGGAGTAGTAAGTGTAACGGTCAGCTCTGTATTCTCTTTATTGAAATCAGCTTTCATTAAAAGTATATCGGCTGAACGGCTAGCTTCGTTAAAGTCATAGATAGCTGCCGAATCCGGTATATTCAGAAAATCGCTCATTGCAGGCAGACTAATGAACTGTGAGTCGGTAAGAGGTTTCCAGTCAGTCGAATAAAAACGAATACTACTATCACAAGCCGGAGCGCAAGCGGTAGACACCGTACAAATCACGTTCGTTGTATCATTCAATGCCAATACCTTCATCTGCCATGTAGTTTGCGGAGACATTTGCATGCGGATATAGTCTTTTCCAAGTTCAGTCATTTCCGACTTCTTGCCAAAACGGTTTTCTACCTGTGCCTTCATTTTGCTTTCCAGAAAATCCACACAATCCGCCCGATTCACTTTAGTCAATAAGGGACTCAAAGAATCCGGCATATTCACAAACAAGGTTTTAGCTTCTTGTGCCTGAAGGGAAGTCAAGGAAAATAATCCGACAACAGAAAAGAATATAGCGATAAAAAGTGTATTTATTTTCATATCAATCTTATTTAGTCCCCAAATATAAGAATATCATTCCGATTAACACCAGTATAAGGTCAATCGCTTTGCTTTTTAAATTCTTTTCACGGAAGAAAAGGGCTCCGAAAATGAAAGAAACAATGACACTTCCCCGGCGAACCATCGAAACGATGGAAATCATGGAGTCGTCATAGCTTAATGCATAAAAGTAGACAAAGTCTGCTGCCGAAAGAAAAATGGAAATCAGAATGATTGTCCAGTCCCAGCGAAACGGAGTGGTGGTCTTTCTTTTCGGCCACCAAAGTAACAGCAAGATAGGACACATGATAAAGACCTGATAGACATTGTACCAGGACTGCACCAACATCGGATTCAGTTGCTTCATCAGATATTTGTCATACAGTCCGCTGATAGCCCCTGTTATCGCTGCCAATACAATAAAGAAGATCCATTTATTATGTTTGAAATCAATTCCTTCTTTCTTTCCCGAACGGCTCAACATAAAGAAAGAAGCGATAGCCAGCATTACACCAATCCATTGGTAGAGATTCAGTCGCTCGCCAAATACAAGCATAGCTCCTACCAGCACCATCACCGGACGAGTGGCATTGATAGGGCCTACGATGGTAATGGGCAAATGCTTCATACCAAAATAACCGAATATCCATGAAGATAATACGATAAATGACTTAATGATAATATATTTATGCTGTTCCCATCCCGCAACCGGAACATTGAATATCGTTCCATCCAACAAGTCCGGTTGATATGCAGAAAACAGAATAAACGGCAGGAAGATAAGACTTGAAAAGAAAGTGTTTAAAAACAAAACGGGAAGTACCGCATTATCTTTCAGCGATTTCTTCTTGAATACATCATAAAATCCCAGCAAAGTCGCCGAGAGAAATGCTAATAATAACCACATGAGGAGATTTACTATTTTATAATTTACTACTTACGATTCACCACTTGCAAATATACTTGCAGGATATTCTACATTTACCAGAAACAGCGCATTTCCGGGAACCGACGTTCCGGCTTTCCCACGATCTTTCTGCTCTATAATACGCCGGAAACCTTCGACCGATAGTTTTCCACGCCCCACTTCAATCAGAGTTCCCACTATGGCGCGCACCATATTCCGCAGAAAGCGGTCGGCACGAATGGTAAACACCCAAGTAGCATCTTCTTCCTGTGTCCATTCGGCATGAGTGACATGGCAAATATTCGTCTTTACATCCGTATGCAGTTTACTGAAACTTGTAAAGTCCGTATATTCAAACAGGGTACGTGCGGCCTCATTCATGCGTTCATAATCCAATGGATTGAAAACACGGCAACGATATTGCCTGTTAAAAGGATATTTCGCAGTTGTTACATAATACTTGTACGTTCTGGCAGTTGCGTCAAAGCGTGCATGAGCGTCCGGTCTGACACGGCAAACCCGATAAATGGAAATATCCGGGGGTAACAGACGATTCAGCTTATCAGTGACAGAATCAGTATCCAATAGCTCTTCATAGTCAAAATGAGCTACCATTAAAGACGCATGCACTCCCGCATCCGTTCTGCCCGCACCTATCACTTCTATATCACGACGCAGAAAGGTAGACAATGCTTTCATCAAACATTCCTGTACGCTAATCCCATTCGGTTGAATCTGCCAACCATGATAGTTGGTTCCGTCATAAGCTAAATAAATAAAATACCTTTGCACGCTCATTCCTTCTTTTTAGGGTTTTCGCGTGCAAAAGTAGTCATTTTTTTATTCATAAGTGGAAGGAGTAGTACCAAATGCATCTACAAAATGTTTTCTGAAGGTAGGAATATCATTGTATCCCACCATTTCCGCCACTTCCTGCACACCATATTGTTTCGTTTTCAGCAATACGCCCGCACGGCGCATACGTACTCCCCTGATCAGTTCTATAATGGTATAGTCGGTACTCTGCTTTACTTTTCTATAAAGAGTCGGCTGGCTCATATTCATTTCCGATGCCAGTTTCTTCACGCTAAAGTCGGCTTCACATATATTCTCTTCAACAATCCTGATAACAGAATTGATAAACGGATCTTCCGTTTTCACCTCCTCTACCACTTGTTCCGTTTCGTCGTTTACTGTACCTGCATCCGTTCCCGATAGCATAAATAATTTAGAATACATCTGCTTCAATGCCTGACGCCCGTTTATCAAATTACGCACTTTCGCTATCAAAATGCTGGGAGTAAAAGGTTTCAGTACATAATCGTCCGCTCCCAGTTCCAACCCGTGAATAACATCTTCATCTTCCACCTTCGCTGTCAAAATGATAAAAGGAATGCCACAAGTTTCGAGCCCTTCCTTTACCTCACGACAACACGCAAATCCATCCTTCACCGGCATCATTACGTCACAGAGTATCAAATCGGGAAGTTCCTTCATTGCCATGTCAACTCCCTCCTGCCCGTTGGTTGCCATCAACAGGTTATACTCTTTGCCCAACAGCACCTTCAGATACACACGAATGTCTTTATGATCTTCTACAATCAATATTGTTTTCTTATCGGCTGCAAATTGCGACTGTTCTATTTTCGCATCAGCAGGCTGTAGCGGTATCCCGGGCTCCGATGCTTCCTCTGTCAACTCATTATCTGCCGACAGTTCCTGTTCCGTTTCTCCTATCGGCACAATATCCTGCTTCGTCAGTTCTTCCGGATCAACAAACAAGACATTCGAATCATTTTCAAAGACAGACTTATCTGTAGGAAGATGCACCGTAACTTTCGTTCCTTTTCCCTCTGAACTTTCAAAAGAAATCATGCCGTGATGTGCCTCAACTATCTGCTGCACAGTAGAAAATCCGAGCTGTGTGGTAGACAGATCATTACCACCCCACTCATCCTCACCCAGTTGTTGTTCAAGTGTTTTTACTTCGTCATTGCCATCATCCGTCACCATCAAGCTGACATAAGTCAAGTTATCCCTCACCGTTTCGTATACAGAGAAAGAGACAACTCCCGTATAATTCGTATGGGTGAAAGCATTGGTCAACAGATTATGGATAATAAATTCTATCTTCTTTTCATCCACATAAAATTCCAGTTCCTTCCTAATTCTCATCTCACAACGGAAATCTATAGGATAAATCTTCAACAGTTCGCGAATCTTAAAAAGGTTACTATCAATTACCTTTTCTACCGGATATGAAGCAACTTCCAGCTTCGCAGCCAATCCCTCCGGACCATAAATGGCTGATAGCTGGTCGCAGGCATCCAACATACGAAGTGCGTTCCGGTATGCCACTTGTAGGGATGGGTTCTGCCCTTTAAACTTACTATGCAAATCTTTCAACGGGGCAAAAACCAATGATAGAGGAGTGCGCAATTCCTGCACAAACAACATCAGTAGACGTTTTCTCATGACCTCTTTCTCACGCTTCTGCTCCTGCTTCATTTTTTCCAGATTCAAATTCTCCCGTAACATTATCTCCTTGTCACGGCGTAGTTGTTTGTGCAATTCTTTCTTTTTATTGTAAGCATAAAGGAACCAACACAGCAAAACGGTCAACAATACATACACCATATATGCCCACACAGTGTAATACCATTTACTTTTCACCACCACGTCTATCTGATACTCCTCACCCTCTTTCCCGTCCGGAAATACAAGTTTCGCCTGCAATGTATATTTTCCGGCAGCCAGTCCTTTATACCATAATCCCTCCTCAAGTGGCAGCATCTTCCAGTCTGTATCTACAGGAAGCAAGCGGTAAGCTATTTTGCGTTGTGCCATCCCGTAACGTAAATCCGAAAAATATAAATGAAAACTATTATTACGGCTCGAAAAGACCAGTTTTTCCTGCTTTTCCGGAGCTCCGGAAAGAACCACCTGTCCATTCCGCTTTTCTCCCGCCAAAATGACTTCTCCATTCACCTTTATATCTGTCAGCGTCACCCGTTTCTTCCTTTTTGTTGCTTTAACAGCCGCCGGATCAAAGAAAATCAATCCCCAGGAATTTGACCATAACAGTCGTCCATCGTTCAGCCGGCACACAGAATTGCAGTTGCCCACTAACAAATAATTATAGAAAGCCTCCTGACCGTTGCGGATCGTCATGACTCCCACATTATTCCCCACCCATATACTACCCATATAATCATCCACCATGCAACTGACATGTCCGTTCGGCAATCCGTTTTGCAAAGTATATATCGATTCAATCTTATCCCTCTTTCTTCCGTCAATACAGACTACGAGATTGAGATAAGCAGCATAAATCTGATTGTAGTTATTCACATAGATAGTCCGTACGGCCGTTTCTGCAAGTCCATTCTCTCTTTCATAGTCTCCTTCCACCCGAACCAGGTCATCCTCGGTGTTAATTCTTTTCAGTCCCTTATTCGTACCAATCCAAATATTACCTTCCTTATCCTCTTTCATGGCAAATATGCTTTCTATTCCGACGGGAAGATTTATCTTTTTATATGCCCGTGCTTTAGGGTCAAACCGCATCAGTCCTTCCGAAGTACCTATCCACAGGCGGTTTCGCGAATCCTGGCAGAAACACTGAATAGCCGCGTGTATATCCTTTCCGTCACTCGTCTGCAGATGAAAATACTCCACCTTCTCCGTCACCGGATGAATAAGAATAACTTCTCCCTGCCTGCCTCCCAGCCAAATCTGTCCCCCCTTGCATTTAAAGATTGTATAGCGTCCGGAATATTCGGATATCTTCTCCCAAGGTTCAAATCTCGTATGCACAGAAAGCACAGGTTCGGTACTCTTCATTATACCACCATCGGACATCGCCACCCAAACATATCCCCTGGCATCCTCAATCATCCCGCTTATTCTGGATTTAAACATCTGCTGCACCCGGCTATATATACTATTGCTAATATCAAATTTTGCAATTCCACCGCCAAAAGTACCTGCCCATAAAATCTGCTGCTGCTCATCCCACAACAAACAAGTCATCCTATTTTCAATATCCGGCCGAAATACCTCGGCATTCCCGCTCAAATGAGTCAATGTAAACGGACTTTCACACAAATTCCCGTTTTCAAAACTCAGTTTAAACAATCCGTCCCAAGTGGCCAGATAAAAAGTCCTGCTATTTTTATAGACCAAATCTGTAATGTATCTTTTGAAATATTCAGTCCGTAAAACCTTATTTATTGAAATCACCTGTTCCTTATGTGTCTTCAAATCATGACAGACAATATCATTCCATAATCCGCAAATCCATAAGTAACCATTTTGCAAGAATAGTCTGTTGACTACATTATACTCTTTAATCAAAGAACTCTTCTTCGTAGCAATATCATAAGACATCACTTTTTTCTCATCCGCAGAAAAATACAGTTTATTCTTCCCGTCCGTACACAGGTCAGCTATCTTTCCTTTCACCAAAGGCTGCGGACTCAGCACACAATATATAAAATCACCTTTTTTCCCTGTCCTACGGGAAACTGAGGTTTCATACAATCCCTGTAAAGTAGCCAGATATAACTTTCCGCCGCTCCAATAAAAATCCGACACCTCTTCCAACTTGAAGGGTTTGTCAAAACTCAATGGCAAATACTTTTCACTAACAGGATCGAAGCCGATTAGTCCGCCTTCAAATAGCAACGCGTAATACAGTCCGTCTGAACCTTCACGAAAAGTTTTCACTGTTTGATGAAGGGATATGGAAAGAGAATCCGTATTCATTATTAAAGGATAATCCCGAAACCGGAATCCGTCATAACGGGTAATACCTTTATCTGTAGAGAGCCACATAAACCCGTCGCTCCCATAACAGATATCATATATAGTGTTATTTCCAACTTCATTTTTGATGACCGCCGGTATCAAATCCCAATGGGTATCGACAGAATAGGCGACAATAAATCGAGACAGTAACAATAGGAGTAAACAAACCTTCCGCATATTCTAATTACATTTTGTTTATGTGATATGGACGATAAAGGTATTGATTAATATTACTACTAAACTATATATCACTTATTTTTAGAAATAATTCACAATAGAACAAAAACCCGCCAACTTTTTTTACAAGTCAGCGGGCCTTCCATTGTTTGTTTTGCCAACTATGTTCCCCTCAAGTAACCCATGTTTGCTGTTTGGTTCCTCTATATTATGGATAGTAATTACATATCCATTCAAGTCTTTTTCATTAAATTATTTGCGACAATGAGATAGAGCGAAATTATAAGTTCCGCAACCGGTATTGAAATCATAGTTTCCTTTGAAATCTACCGGAACTTTAACCAGGCAATTCTCCTGATCGCTTACACGAAAATAAAGGTGAGTAATAGCAGTGAACACATTTCCGCCACCGGCCGTAGTTGATAAAGAAGCCCCGTAACCTTTCCAAGTGAACAGATCGGCAGAAGAAGAATAGGTAGTTCCGATATAATACACGGTGTTTTTATCCACATTAAAATTCAAAGAAACACATAATGCAAATTCCTCCAGGTAAGCACCCGCCCTCGTACGTGCCTGATATTCGGCAGTCATCTTCACAGATTGCCTGTCACCACCGTCTCCAAAATATCCCTCTACATTTTCTGATTTACATTCATGAGTGATGTTGCCGTTCTGACGAAGAGCTTCCAATACACCTTCCATCTCTTCTGCCGTAACAGCAGGAACATTACCGGTGTCTGTCACATTAGTTACAGATTCGATACCATATAAAGATTTTATGAATTCAAAAGTTGAAGAGTTGCCTTCAATACGATCATCCTCAGCATTAGAACATGCTGCAAAAGTCAATACGACCACACATACGAAAAAGAAATTCATTGCTTTCATTATATTTCCTCCTATTTTTTATCGGTTTGCAACTTCTTGTTTTTGCCAACCATTTACATTTCACATTATTTTCCGTTTGTTCGTTTGCGTTCCTCAGGAGGGAATTTGAAACCACTGTTTCATTAACACTAACATTATAGTGCGTTGCTTGTTGGCACAAACATAGGTGTTTTATTCAAGAAGGAAAACTTTCTCGAAAGAAAAATGAACGATTTACCACTCTTTAACAGAGAAAATACAGCCTATTCAAGTAATTAAACAGGTTATACAAGTATCAGAAACGCCATTCATATAAAAATCATTCAAACCGAATGATTAAAACACAACCCATAAATACCGAATCACACACCAACCATCAAGAAACTAAATACCGCTCTACTTATTTGTTTTCATCAAAAAGCAATCAAAGAAAGATGAATCCACCAATTAACGCCAATCCAGATTACACGTACCTTTGCAATGTCAACAAACAAAACCCATCATACGATGAAAAAGAAAAGAATTTTGTTTTTGTTCATTACCATGTTCGCTTCTACCTTATTATACAGTCAGGTAGTCGGGGTTAAAACCAACGTTGTAATGGACGCGATGAAAATCATCAACCTTGGAGCCGAAATCGGCTTAAGTAAGAAACTGACCTTGGATTTATATGCCAATTATAATCCTTGGAAATACAAAGAAGAGAAAATGATGAAGATGCTCGCCATTCAGCCAGAACTTCGTTATTGGCTTTGCGACAAGTTCAACGGACATTTCGTGGGATTCCACGTTCATGGTGGAGTATATCAGGCTGCCGCCATTGATATGCCCTGGGGTATCTGGCCCGAACTTACCGACCACCGCTTCAAAGGCAATTTCTATGGGGCAGGTGTTTCTTACGGTTACCAGTGGATTTTAGGCAAGCACTGGAATCTGGAAGGAAATATCGGTGTGGGCTACGCACGTGTCAAGTACGAACAGTTCGAGTGTAAGACCTGTGGTGAAAAAGTGTCCGAAGGACATAAGAATTACGTAGGGCCGACCAAAGCCGCCGTCAGCTTAATTTATTTATTCTAAAACAAAACAAATATGAAAAAGATTCTATGCATACTCTTCTGCCTGCTGCCTGTATTGAGCGAAGCGCAGACTCTGTATAAAAATCAAGTGCGTATAGACAAAGAATCTATCACGCGCAGCGATGACAACCGCCTGACCATTAATCTGGATATCACTTTACAGGAAAACCTCAAAGTTGCTTCCAATAATGTAGCCACGCTCACCCCGTTTCTTGAAGCGGACGGAAAAACAAAAACACTGCCGTCCATCGTAGTGTACGGGCATAAACGGGATATCGTCAACCAACGCAACCATACAGCCTTCAAAGATACCTATACAATCATCCGCCGTAAACGGAACGAAGAACAAAAAATAAGCTACCTGATACAGATGCCGTTTGAAGCATGGATGCGCACGGCGAATATGAAATTAAATATTGATGTATGCGGTTGCTGCGACGTATTGGAGGAGAACAGTGGTGAATTAATCACCCAATTGAACATTGCACCACTGAAACTGCAACCTTCCATTGCCTACATCACCCCGCAAGCCGAAGGTATAAAGCACCGTGCAGTAGAAGGAAGCGCCTATCTGGACTTTCCAGTCAACAAATACATAATCTATCCTGAATACCGTCGCAACACAACCGAATTGGCGAAGATACGCGCCACAATCGACACTGTGCGCAACGATAAGAACACGACACTTACCGGCATCAAGATTCATGGCTATGCATCTCCCGAAGGAAGCTATGCCAACAATATCCGCCTGGCAAAGGGACGTACACAAGCATTGGTTGATTACGTTACTAGTTACTACAACTTCGACAAGAGTCTGATAGTTTCAGAATCTACCCCGGAAGACTGGGAAGGTTTCCGCAAGTTTGTCGCCACATCGTCACTGGATAAGAAAGACGAGATTCTTCGCCTGATGGATGAAGAAAATATGGACATTGACAAAAAAGAACGCGCCATAGCCAAATTAGCGGGTGCGCAAGGATACCAATATATACTGGACGAATATTATCCGGCACTTCGTCACTCTGACTATACGGTCAATTATACAGTGCGCGGCTTCAATCTCGAAGAGTCGAAAGAGATTATCAACAAACGCCCGCAGTTGCTGAGCTTGCAAGAAATCTATCTGGTGGCACAGAGCTACGAGCCCGGAAGCGAAGAGTTCAATCATGCTTTCCTGGTAGCCGCCACCATGTTTCCGGAGGATCCGATTGCTAACTTAAATGCTGCCGCAATGGAAATCCAAAAAGGCGGCGACACAACCGAAGCAAAGAAGCATCTGGCGAAAGCCGACCCGAAAGCTGCCGAAACGCTCAATAATCTTGGAGTTATCGCCATGCTGGAAGATGATTTGGACAAAGCTGAAAAATATTTTAATGCGGCTAAAGAAGCCGGCCTGTCTACACAAGCAGACGCAAATTTGAGAGAATTGAAGAAGAAACAAAACTATCCTAGACAGTAGTAGAAGATAAAAAGGCACGTACAGAACTATTATTCCCCTCATTATTTGTAACCCCATAATGAATCTAAACGCACAGCCTGTGAAGGTTGTGCGTTTTTTTTGCTCTCAAAGATATGCAAATTCTTCACCCCGCTTCATATAGTTGTACATTCACATCACAAAGCCATAAATAATGACAATTCACACCTAACCACCGACAATGGCAAAATATCAAAAAAGATGGCAATTCATTCACAACAGCCGATTATCATTCACAAAACGACTAATTCACCACCCCAAAAAAGGCATCATGATATTAAAATTATTATCTCTAAAATTGAAACAAATACCGATGAGCACTTTTATATTTCTCTCATACCTTTGCAGTGTCAATAAGGAACTAAAGAGTTCTTGATAAGAAACAAATAAAAGAAACATAACTTATAAGAAAATGAACCAAACTTATTTCACCGGAAGTTAATCCTTTCTCTTATTATATATAAGAACTTCCAATTCAGAAAAGAGAAGAATATGATGTGTTTAACAAAACAAACGAAGCCCATCAAGTAAAAAGAACCATTACATCACAATTAAAATATTAAATTAACATGAAAGTAAAGAATTTGTTATTAGCAAGTCTGGCAATAGTTGCCATGACAGCTTGCAGCAATGAAGATGAGTTTGCAAACGAAAACAACCAAAATTCAACTGGGGAACAGGCAAAAATGAGATTATTGTTTTCATTCGATGAAGCAAACGGAACAAGAGGCGTAACTCAAGGCGAATCCAGCACAGGTACTGAACTGGAATATGGTGTAACAAAAATCACAGCCGTATTAGATTATGGTGATGGCTCGCCACGTGTTATCGTGAAAGAGTTGACACTTCAAGAAGGAGAAGGACAAGGAAAAACTAAAATCGCTACAACAGAAGCATTTGCTGTAACAGCAGGTACTGGTGTTAAATTGTATGCATTCGTTAATCCGACAGGTTTAAATATCACCCCAAAAACTGATTTAGACCAATTGGCAGTTGGAGACCATTCCAAATTCACAGGAGCTACATTAGCATATATTGATAATGATGTGGCAAAAGACGGTGCGTTTTTAATGAGCGGTGAAACTACCATTGACAAGATTGAAGCTAAAGAGGAAGCCAATACCGCTACAATCAAAGTTAGCCGCGTAGCTGCAAAATTGGATGAACAGACTGAGAACACGAAGCTTTTCTCTATAAAGAATTCCGGATTAACTTTTACTGGCGATATTCAAGAAATCGGTGTTAAGCTCCTCAGTCACTCATACTCCAATCTGACTACAGATTCATATGTATTACCACAAGCAAACACTTTTAACTCTTTCTTGCAACCATATATTGCCAAAGGCGCAGCAGCAAACGATGGTTCTTACAGATGGAATGAAACAGGAGTTACATACTGTCTTGATAACTCCAGTTCAGCAAATCCGACACGTGTACACTACAGAGCACAGGTTTATTTCGGTGAAGAAGAAGCCAATGAAACATTCTATATCAGAGCCGTATACACCGAAGGTGATAAGACCGAATTACGTGTATACAAAAATTGGAATGCTTTAAAAGCGGCATATCCAAATGTTACTTGGGATGACACCAAGAAAGAAGATAACGAATATTTGGCAAACCACAGCATCAAGAAATATGATGGCGGTATTTGCTATTACGAAGCTCCGATTGAAACAGCAGGAACTACAGCTTCAAGCCAAACGATTGTACGCAACAACTGGTATAAGTTGACTGTTTCAAAAGTTAGCAAATTAGGAACTCCTACCCCTGCATTGGAACCTGAAGAAACAACTGCCAAGCTGATTATCGAAGCTGAAATTCAACCTTGGACAGTTCAGATTAACGATATCGAACTATAATAAAAATCTGACCCAAGTATCGGGGAGACTCTTTTTTCCTCTCTCCGATACTTTTTCACCAATTACCGGAAAAAGACAATGCATCGCTTTCAAGCAAAACAATAGTATATCAAAAGCAAAAATAAAAAGAATGAAACGAATATTAACCGCCATACAAGAAAAAGCCAACAAGTTATTGTTGCTCACACTATTGGCTGGTGCAATCACATCTTGCGACTCCGTATTAGATTACGATGATGGCGATTGTAGCATCGAATACTGTGTCAAGTTCAAATATGACTATAATATGGAGGAAGTAGACGTTTTCGCCCAACAAGTAAGAACAGTGACACTTTACGCTTTTGATGAGAATGAAAATCTTGTTTATCAGAAAACAGATCAAGGAGAACAGTTAGGAGAGGGAAATTATTCTATGAAAGTAGACATTGATCCATCAAAGTATCATCTCATTGCATGGGCGGGACTTAATGATGAATCATTCGCAGTGCCGTTATTATATCCACAACAATCACAGATTGAAGAATTAAAAGTAAAGACTCTGCGTAAAGCAGTAACACGCTCTGCATCAGAAGAAGAAAAAGGAAATTATATAGTAGAACAGGAACTGCACTCGCTTTGGCACGGTGAAGTGAAAAGCGCTCCCACCACCCGCAGCGGAAGACAGCAAATCAGCACAGTGTCTTTAGTAAAGAACACCAATAATATCCGGATTGTCGTAGCGCAAGTCAACCAGTCCGACGGACCGGTAACCAGAGCCTTGACCGCAGAAACATTCAAATGTGAAATCTATGACGACAACGGATATATGAATTATGACAATTCACTGTTGGACGACAACCTGCTGACATACAAACCTTTTGTTGTAGAACCGGAAACAGTCAGCAGCAGAGCATTCAGCGAAGCCGGCGAACCGGCCGAAGAGTACAAATCAGTTGTCAGCGAGATAAGCGTAGCAAGACTCATGGCAGATAAAACGCCCGAGTTGACAATCAAGAACTCGAAGACACAGGAGACATTATTTCACGTATCCAACCTGGTGAAGTATCTGGAAAAACTCCAACTGGAGAAATACAAAGACCGCCACTATACCCTTCAAGAGTACCTGGATCGTGAAGACGCTTACAGTATGATTATTTTTGTAGACGAGAAACTGGCACTAATCAAAACAGTAATTGATATCAACGATTGGATTATCCAGATCAATGACATCGAACTTTAACCGGAACGAAAAGAAAAAAGATGAAATGTTTTAATCCGACATATTATTTACTGACTATCCTCTGCATTATGATAGCTTCGTGTACCACAGACGGAGTGATGGAAGATTTCACAGACAGCAAAGGACAGATATTGGTAAAAGACGCACATATAAACTTTGTGCTTACTTTCCCCGCCAATCCTTCCACACGAGCAAGTGAAAATGAGGGACTGGAGAGTGAGCGAAGCATAGACAATCTACACATATATACATTTCAAAATGACCAATTTGTAGAAGAGATTCAATACATCGTGATTGACGGCAAAGACGGAGATACCAAACGGAATATAGACGGAAAGTTATCAGCAACTTATGACGGAAGCAAACCGATGGAGTTTGTAGTAATTGCCAATGCCGAAAACAAAGGAGTCAATAACTTCAAAATAACTAAAGGTCAAAATAAAGCCGACCTGTATGAACAGCTCTCTTTCAACTTTAATAAAACGCAGGATTGGTCAAAAGAGATTCCAATGTGGGGGATGGGTACCATTGAGAACATAAAAACAGGAGGCAACAATTTCGGTGCCCTTGATTTGATACGTGCTGTCGCCAAAGTGAATGTGACAGTGGCAAACGGGACAGGATTAAAGAATTTCGAAATCACCGAAATCCGGTTACACCACTATAATACAAAAGGATATTGCACACCGACCGTGAACGACGGACCATCCATCCCTGCAAATTCGACAATAGCGAGCACTTCCGAGTATCTCACTTCAGGCACACTGAGCGGAAATCAAGGTAACAGATTTGAAAACAAGTTCTACATTCCCGAACATAAAAACATAGGAATAACGAATAATGACAAAAAAGTCTGCCTGACCATCAATGCCAAAGTGAGAGAAGTAGAGAAAACATACACTGTACAGTTCAGCACAAACGGAAAAGCCTACAATGCACTCCGCAATCATCTGTATGTGTTCAACATCACAAGTGTGGATAAAGTCACGTCGACGTTAACCTATGAGGTAAAACAATGGGAGTATGTCAATGTGGACGTACCGGCTTTTAATTAAAGAGTAATGAATATGAGAAAGCAAATCAATATATCAGCATACATCAGACAAACATTCGTGCTTGTATTAACGGGCATTTTGTTCTTTGCCTGCCAGGAAGATGAAATCATCAAAAATACCGATGTGAAAGAAGGGATACCGGTAACGGTAAGCTTCAACCTGTCAGTGCCGGAGATGAAAACGACAGTCACCCGGGGATTGCGCGATGAAGAAGAATTCCAAATCAACGATTTATATCTACTGATATTCGATGCCAAAGGCAACAGAAAGGAAGGAACACGTTTTTATAGTTCTGACAGTTTGACTACCAGCAACGGAAACCAGAACAATCCGACTAACGGAGTCCTTAAGAATATCGAAACCACAAGCGGATTAAGTTATATTTTCGCTGCCGCCAATACAAACAGCAATCAGTTGAGTGGGGACGGAAATTTGAAAAAGAAATTAGACAAGGTGACTACCCTTGAGGAATTCAAGAATATCACTGCCATGCTAAATTCAAAAACGAATGCGGCGCAAGTAGATCGTACACAGGCGGCATTAGTCATGTGTGGCGCATATACCCCCAATGCTTCAGGCAACACAAGTACTAGCGAAGGAGAATGCACTATACCGGAAAAGAGCGGTGCATTGAATGGAAAAATCTTGTTGGAGCGTCTGGATTCTCATATCACTTTCAATATTTCATGGGGAGGGGAAAAGTCTAAAGTGACCTCTTTTGAACTAAGCAGTTGGAGAATATATAACGTTCCTGTCAGATCATACTTATTGGCGAAAACAGAAGATGCAGTAAAGAGTAATAAAAACCACTACTCTACAAGCATTGCGGAACACAAAGTTACAATGAACGAGAAGTCATGTTCTTTCGATTTCTATATGCTTGAAAACCGAAAAAAGGCGAAAATGTATGAAGGCTGTTCTTTAGAAAGTTATGCAGATAGAGAAGCGGAAGTGAAGGACGGCAATGGTCTAAATACCGGAACATACAAATATGTGGAGCCATTTGCTACCTATGTAGAAATTAAGGCTAATATGGAACTGACCAGTAGTAACGAAACACTTACAGGTAAAAAGATTGCCAACGTCACTTATACAATTCACCTGGGAGGAGGGAGCAATGATTATAACAACTTCAAAAGCGAGAGGAATAAAAAATACATCTATAATGTCGAAATAAACGATACGGAAGATATTCGTGTAGAAGTTCAGGAAGGTAACGAAAGACGTCCGGGCGTGGAAGGAGATGTAGTAGATGCCAAAACCAAAGTGTACACATTAGATGCACATTACAACTGTTTCAATATCGGTCTGACCAAAAAAGACGCCGAGAATTTGAGCTTCGTGGTACATACACCATTCGGTTCGATTGATAACAGGGCAAATTACAATCAACGTGCAGGCGGGGATTATAAATGGATTAGATTTGCACGCACAAGCGATAATAACACATTGGCCGAATATCCGAAAAACGGAGAAGGACTGATTGATTTGTTCGGTCTGGCAGCCGATATCCAAACGCGATCCGGAAGTGAAGATGATACATTCTACTACACAATTTTCGTAGACGAATATTATTATGATACACCGCCGGCAGGAGCAAACTGGCAACAGCCCTATTGGCAATACTTTGTAAACAAGGAAAACAGAGAAGTCATATTGCTGTTTTCACCTGATTATAGCAATGACAAGGAGAGCAGCTATGCAGACGCCCAATATATGATTACCCAAAGATCGATCCAGACATATTACAGCTCCGTAAACTTCAATGAAGAAAAAAATGCATTGGGTATGGAGCATATTAATGAAACCGGAGCACCTGCTGATGCAGCACCTATAATCGGCGGTTTTGACGTATCCAACGGCTTTTATAACACATATAGGTATATCACCCAAGGCACCACCGGTAATCAGTGGAGCGCACATGCAAATATGACTGAACCGAATGAAAAGGGTTACACTTTCGCTCTATCCAAAAAACATGGCTGGTCAGCTTGCCTGTCACGCAACAGAGATGAAAACCATAACGGCATTATTGATCCGGAAGAGTTAAAATGGTATCTGCCTGCCAGAGATCAATTAATGGGAATGTATCTAGGTGCAGAAAGTCTGGTTACACCATTGTTCGATGCAGACTCCCATCCCGTAGGCAGTATTGAAACAGGAGACTCTCAATATCAATATCTTTTAAGCAATAACCAGAAATTATGGTCGGACGAAGGTGCTTCTATCGGAGCAAGGAAGGCCATCAATTCAGGTGGTTCGCCCAAGCAACTTAGATGTGTCCGCAATCTGAATTTAGACATGAATGCAAGCAATGCGGAAAATAAAGACATAAAAGTAAGCAACGCATTCAAATATAATGATGAGACACGTGTTTTCACCATGGCACAACTTGACGAGAAAAATATACGCGGAAAATTAGATTCCGGTGAACTAGGATTGCACGACAACTTCAGCAATACGAACAAACCGTATAGCTCATTCCAAATGGCCGCTAATTTTCATAAAGCCGCCCAAGGAAAAGGAAAGTGGAAAAAATTTGTAGACATAGATAATCTTCATCGTAGTAGATGCAGCAGCTACTATGAAAATGAAAGTGACAAAGGCAAATGGCGGACACCCAATCAAAGAGAATTCATGATTATGTACACTCAGAATAAAGATTTTGTCTACTACAATGATGGTAAATTATACAGAGCATACAGTAGAACCGAATGGAAATACAATAGCAATAGATATTTTGGCTTTAACCAAGGAATATTATTTTTAGATGACGGTCAAGAGTTCGATGTCTCATTGCGTTGTGTCCGTGACGTTGACGTAGACGCGAATGGAAATATCATCGAAACAGACTCAAACGGAACTATCAATGAAAATAATTAATATAAAAAACTAAACATCATGGAACCGAAAGACATCTTGCAACTGGAATCATCAAATACGCGTCAAGCCTATTTGTTTGAAGAGAATGGTCATTGGTATGCCTATGAACGGTCTGCCAATCGGATAGAGAAATTTTTGAAAGGCTTTGCGGATTTCAAACACAGAGTGCAAGATGTCTGCGGTCGATTCAAAATAGAAATCAATATCGACATGCTTTTGGAGAAATGCTCCATTACATCATGCGAGGATTCAATGCTTATCCTTGATTGCCCTACAGAGTAATGAATATAGTTAATATAGGTATTAGCACCCCAATATAAGCTATACAAAATATTGTTTGTTTTGTTTGTGTTCCTCAACTCACTCAGCAACGGCTTGTGAAAGTAGTGCTGAGTGGTTGGGGATTTTTATCCAAGAAACAACAAAGAGTATATTATAATCTCCTGAATAGAAATTATTTATTTTTTAATCGATAATCTTTGTTTATCTCTTATAAACCTGTATATTTGGAGTATTATAACTAAAGACTTTATATTAACACAGAATTACTATGAGCCATACCATTTTTCTGATTATCGCCCTCGTTACAACAGGTATTTTTCTTATCCAATTCGTATTATCCATCTTCTTCGGAGATTTGGACGCGGATGTAGACGTGGATGCCGACATCAGCAGTGTAGTCTCTTTCAAAGGGCTCACACACTTCGGAATCGGATTCGGCTGGTATATGTATCTGGCAGGAAACGCGGAAATTCAAAGTTATGCCATCGGCATTCTGGTAGGACTCTTCTTTGTTTTTGCCGTCTGGTTCTTGTACAAGAAAGCCTATCAACTGCAACAAGTGAACCGCTCCGAAGCGACCAACGAACTCGTGGGACGCGAATGTACCATCTACTTCAAGCAAAGTGAGAACAGATATACCGTGCAGGTAAGCCGGGATGGAGCCATGCGCGAAATAGACGTAATCTCCGAATCGGGAAAGACGTATCAAACCGGGGACCGCACTGTTATCACCCGATATCAGGACGGAACATTATATATTCAATAACTATTCAAAATTACACAATTCCTATGACACAAGAAATGCTAATCATGGCCGCTATATTAGTGGCGGTTATCCTGCTCACCTTTATCGGTATCCTGTCCCGCTACCGCAAATGTAAGAGTGACGAAGTACTCGTTGTATATGGTAAGACAGGTGGAGAAAAGAAATCTGCGAAATTATATCACGGTGGAGCTGCTTTCGTATGGCCGATTATCCAGGGCTACGAATTCCTGTCAATGAAACCGATGCAGATTGACTGCAAGCTGACAGGCGCACTATCCGCACAGAATATCCGTGTTGACGTACCTACTACTATTACCGTAGCCATCAGCACCGACCCTGAAGTAATGCAGAATGCCGCAGAACGTATGCTCGGATTGACAAGAGACGACAAACAAAACCTGATTACAGATGTAGTTTATGGTCAGATGCGTCTGGTTATCGCCGACATGACGATTGAAGAGTTGAACTCCGACCGCGACAAGTTCCTCTCCAAAGTAAAAGATAATATTGATACGGAACTCCGCAAGTTCGGTCTGTATCTGATGAATATCAATATCAGTGATATTCGCGATGCTGCCAATTATATCGTCAACCTGGGTAAGGAAGCCGAAAGTAAAGCATTGAACGAAGCACAGGCAAACATCGAAGAACAGGAAAAGCTGGGTGCTATCAAAATCGCGAACCAAATCAAAGAACGTGAAACGAAAGTAGCGGAAACCCGCAAAGACCAGGATATTGCTATCGCTGAAACCAAGAAACAACAGGAAATCTCAGTTGCGAATGCCGACAAAGACAGAATTTCTCAAGTAGCTATCGCCAACGCTGAGAAAGAATCGCAGGTAGCAAAAGCCGAAGCCGAAAAGAATATCCGAATCGAGCAGGCAAATACCGAAAAGGAAAGCCGCGTTGCCGAACTGAATTCCGACATGGAAATCAAACAGGCGGAAGCCGCCAAAAAAGCTGCCATCGGACGAAATGACGCACAGAAAGAAGTAGCCCTATCCAATGCCGAACTGGCTGTGACACAAGCTAATGCTGACAAGCAGGCCGGTGAAGCTGCCGCAAAATCAGAAGCTGCCGTACAGACTGCACGCGAAATAGCACAGAAAGAAGTGGAAGAAGCGAAAGCACGGAAAGTGGAATCTTCATTGAAAGCGGAAAAGATTGTTCCTGCTGAAATCGCCAGACAGGAGGCTATCCTACAAGCGAATGCCATCGCAGAAAAGATTACCCGTGAAGCAGAAGCACGTGCAAAAGCAACTTTAGCACAAGCGGAAGCGGAAGCAAAAGCTATCCAGATGAAACTGGAAGCAGAAGCGGAAGGTAAGAAGCGGTCGTTACTTGCCGAAGCAGAAGGTTTCGAAGCAATGGTAAGAGCGGCTGAATCGAATCCGGCCATCGCTATCCAATATAAGATGGTAGACCAATGGAAGGAAATTGCCGGAGAACAGGTGAAGGCGTTCGAACACATGAACTTAGGAAATATCACTGTATTTGACGGAGGAAACGGCGGAACAAGTAACTTCCTGAATACGCTGGTGAAAACAGTAGCTCCAAGTCTTGGAGTATTGGATAAGTTGCCTATTGGTGAAACTGTGAAAGGCATTATTAATCCGGAAAGCAAAACGGAAGAAAAACCTGCCGGTAAAACAGAAGAGAAAAAGGATAAGAAATAATCCTGCTCCAACAATGATATGCGCTGATGGGAAAAGAATAAATACTTTTCTCATCAGCGTATTTTTTTCCCCTCTATCATCACGTTCTTTGTACTACATAAAATATGTAATAATATTGGCTCATGCAGGTACGGTTATGAATCAAATCCGTACGATTATGTTATGAACTAATTTCGAGCTTGCGCAGATTTATTTTTAATGCTTAATGGATTTATGGCTAATGCTTAATGGGGTTATTCGTCTGATAGCTGTTATCTTTTCGTCTGACAGTTGTTAGACGAAAAAACAACAGATGTCAGACGAAAGTTCAACAACTGTCAGACGAATAAAGTTATGTATAACGGGGATTAAATCATTGCATACTACCAATTAAGTTTTAGAAACACTAAAATTAGTTCATTTCCGTAGCGTTTTGAACTTTTTGGGTAAGGTCACCCCGTTATTCTTCTTAATTTCATATGCATATTCCAACGTTTTCATATACCTTTGCAGGCAAAAAATACAAAATGACTACATATAAGCTCCGTTTATTACCATTATTTTTGCTGATTATAGGACTTGCAACGCTCACTTCAAGTTGCAAAAAGAAAGACATGTCGCTAAAACTGAACGAACCACGCAATATCCGTGGAGTAGTCAGTTACAAACGTTCTTTCCCTGATTTGAATGACCTTCATTTGGAAGCAGCCAGAAAGATTGGCA